>JAEEGL015668745.1_pt1 | contig 14725 bp, 10 predicted proteins | sample 9134231 | NCBI WGS metagenome assembly JAEEGL01 (sample SAMN16246548, study PRJNA631951) | gut metagenome | biome: gut microbiome; feature: rumen; material: fiber-attached | host: Bos | place: Iran: Karaj | collected 2018-10 | reverse complement strand
CTTTTTGATGTCCGGAGAATTCCTGACAAATTCCTCAAGCTTTACCACATTTTCATTCATGGTCTCAATATTTAAGTTCGGTCTGAACGTAACATTGATACTTACTATACCTTCATCCTGTGATGTGTACAGCTCTGTCTGCAGCATGGGAGTCAGGGCAATGGTTGCCCCCACCATTACAACCACGATAAGAAAGACCGTCTTCTTAAATTTAAGAGCTCTTCTGAGCACCTTTTCATATACCACTATCACCTTTGCAAGGATACGGTTGGTAAGGATATCCTTTTTCTCAACAGGCTTGTATGAAGCAAAGCACAAGGGGATAAGTAGAAGCGCTGCAATCATTGAGGCCGTCAGGGCAAAGATTATGGTAAAGCCCATTGGTTTGAACATCTGTCCTGAAAGACCCTCTAAAAGAGCCATAGGAAGGTAAACCACCACTGTTGTTATGGTGGATGTGATAACGGAATTCGCCACAATGACCGCTCCCATAAGAGCCGCATCGTGATAATCCAGTCCTTCATCCTTCTTTCTGAAGCACATTTCAAGAACCACCACTGCATTATCCGTCATCATTCCGACGGCAATGATAAGGGATCCTGCTGTAACGGTGTTCAGGTCAAAGTTCGCAAGCTTCATACAGCAAAGCGTGGCAAGGAGCGAAACCGGCATTGTGCTTGCAACTATCAGTGAAGCCTTGAGATCACCGAAGAAGATAAAGAGCACAAACATTGCAAGGAACACTGCCTGCACAATGGTCTTAAACACCTCTGACAGGCTTTTTATAATGGTCTCTGATTGATCGCTTATTATTTCAAAAGTCAGATTAGGATACATAAGCTCCAGATCAGCGATCTTTTTTTTCACTTCATTTGAAAGAGTGACGGGGGATGCGGACTGCTTTTTCTTAAGCGACACACTCACGTTATCCTGATCGTTATAACGGCTTAAGGATGTGGCATCCTTATTTGCAAAGCGCACCCTGGAAACGTCAGACAAATGTATGGTCTGGCCTGTGGATGTGGCTATGGGGATCTGCTCGATCTCCGCCAGGTCCTCGTATTTAACTTCGGCATTCATTGCCATTTTCTGGTCACCGAAGGCAGCAGTTCCCGTAGACATGGAGAAATTGACGGCCTTTATGGCATCAACTATTGATGTGACACTCATTCCGTACTGGGCTGCATATTCCGGAACAAGCTCAACACTTATATACTTTTCCCGTCCACCCTTTGTATTCACTTCAGCAAGGGTGGTGATCTTCTGAAACTCGGGCTCGATATTATCCTTAACCATTTCAAGGATATCTTCGTCGGGATTATCAGAAGCCACTGAAATAGTCATATCTGCCATGCCTGAAAAGCTGGCTTCCAGAAGTGTGGGGTCGTTGGCCTTTTCAGGAAGATCGTTTTTTATCTTATCCAGTTCTGTCCGGACATCATTTTTGACCTCCTGTATATCAACGCCGTAGTCAAGCTGTAAAATAACCTGACTCATATTTTCCATTGAATCAGCCTGTATATGTTTTACACCGGTGATGGACTCACATGCATCAGATATGGGATCCGTTACCCGTTCATCGATCTGGTCGGGCGAAGCCCCGGGATATGAAGTCAGAATTCCAAGAACCGGAATGCTCATATCCGGCATAAGTTTAAGCTGCATGCTTGTAAGGGAAACAGCAGCAAAGACCACAAGGCTGATTATGGCTACAATGGCGGTTACGGGACGTTTTATGATCCCGGCGATCATAGTCTTCATTTACTTAGCCTCCGCCTTATTTTCATCTTCATCGCTGTCATAAAGTTCGTCAGAGGCCGCCTCTATTGTGGCAGAACCCGCAGTAATACTTGCAGGATCGATCACCTTCTTTTCAGCAGTGTTTTTGCTTCCGGAAGTGTTTGCCATAGGATACTTTTCTGTTCCCGTAACCTTTATCTCCGCCCCGTCCTTAAGCATGGATGACCAGGTGACGATCACGTTATCGTCAGGAGAAAGACCCTTAATGACTTCTATACCTTCTTCATCCGAGATACCCGTGACAATATCCCGTCTCACTGCCCTGTCTCCCTCAGAAATGAGTACATAGGCCTGTTCCTCATCAAAATAGATACAATCTACCGGTATGGTAACAGCATTTTTTGACTGCCTTGTTACTGTGCGGATACTTACGGTGGATCCGTTCAACAGTGCTGTTCCTCCTGACTGTACAATAGCCTCAACCTTAAAGAGCCCTGTATCAGGGTCAACGGTTGTTCCTACATCCGTTACTCTGGCAGAGTATTCCGTTCCGTTTTTAGTGATCAGCGCCTTATTACCTATTTCCACATAGTGCATAGTTTCTTCAGAAACATAGAACACTATCTTATTAGGGCTGTCTGTCTCTATGGTATAGGCTTCTGTAGCGGAGGTTGCCATATTGTAAAGGGAAACCCCGATATTTGTGATCGTTCCGCTTACAGGGGAGGTAACAGTATAGTTATCCAGATTTATCTTTGCGTTTTCCACACCCACCTTGGCCTGACGGACATTCACTTCGGAATTCACAAGACTGGCATCAGCCCCTACAACCTGGGCATTTACCCCGAAAAGGGTAGTGGCCTTGGTGAAATTCTTATAAATATCCCTGTTCTGCTGTGCAAGAGCCACGTTTTCCTCGGCCGTATAGTAGTTCATTTCGGCAGAATCTGCCGCCAATCCCGTGTTTCTCTTTTGCATGTCATAATTTCGTATTGAACTCTCGTACTGATCGATGGCTGACTTGGAACTTTCATATGCAGTAGAAGCATTGCCATACGCGGTCTTTAGTTCAGTAAGAGAGTCAAAACCCTGGGTCTTCAGCCACTCATCAGCTTTAGCCGCTCCATCGGATCTCTCTCTGCTCCTGTAGGAATCAATAAGACTATCCAGAGAGTCCCTTTGCTTCTTTAGTTTTTTCTTCTTCTTCTTTGTATCATCAAGGTTATCCATAGCCTCGTAGTATTCGGTTTCATAATAATCTTCAGTATTAGATTGGGACTCAAAGGTATTCCCTGCGCTTCTCTTCTGTGCGTATGCGCTGTCAACCGCATAATCAAGCTGGGCTTCATTACTGGATATCTTCGCTATGGTCTCGGTAGCCTGAGCCTTTGTGCTGGCATTGGTAGCCTGCTGTGCAGTCAGACCCGCATTTGCGCTGTCCAGAGTGGCTTTTGCATTATCCAGCTGCAGCCTGGCGCTTTCATCATCCATCTTAAACAGAAGATCTCCCTCAAATACATGATCTCCCACTTCAAAATGCTTTTCTATTACTTCTCCGGCAACCTTTGGAACGACTTTCACCGTACTTTCGGCTTCCACCGTGCCCGAAAAATTGGATTCTATGGAAATAGTTCTGATAAACGGATTAGCTGTTTTAACTTCAATGGAGTCGTCTACAGCCTCTGTGGGCTCTTCCTCCTTACCCTGCAGCATGGAACAGCCTGTGACAGAAAGAACTGACAGAATACCTGTCAGCGAGATAACGATGATTCTTGAATAAAACTTTTTCATAATATATAGTCCCCTAAAAAATTGTACTTAGAATAAAACAAAAAGCACAAGTTACGTAACGCTTGATATTATAGCAATACAATTATGTAAAGTAAAGCATTTTTTCGTTGTGGAGTATAGCAGAACAATTAAATATATGAAAATCCACACTGAATTGGATATGTTTTACACTGTTTTCTATGAAAATATTGCCTTAGATATGAAATGGGGACAGCCCGAATGAGCCACCCCCGATTAATTTTTACGCAGCACGCACACTACGTGTTTTTACCCTTATATCAAATTATCAATTGTTAATTAATTTATCCTCGTCTGACCAGCTGTAAAGCTTACGGATCTCTTCACCGTACTTCTCGGAAACATGCTCTGCTGCCTTGTCGCGGAGCGCCTGGAAATGAACTCTTCCGCTGGCATCTGACATGTCGAGAAGGAAGTCCTTGGCGAAGGTTCCGTCCTGGATGTCGGCAAGGATCTTCTTCATAGCCTGCTTTGTCTCATCTGTGATGATCTTGGGACCTGTGGTGTAATCGCCGTATTCAGCGGTATTTGAAATAGAATACCTCATGCCCTTGAAGCCTGACTGGTAGATAAGGTCAACGATCAGCTTCATCTCATGGATACACTCGAAGTATGCGTTCCTGGGATCATATCCGGCCTCAATAAGCACTTCGAAACCGGTCTGCATGAGCTTGCAGACACCGCCGCAGAGAACTGCCTGCTCACCGAAGAGGTCAGTCTCGGTCTCGGTCTTAAAGGTTGTCCAGAGAACTCCGGCCCTTGCGCCGCCGATACCGAGAGCATAAGCAAGACCTATATCCTTTGCCTTGCCGCTGTAGTCCTGCTCAACTGCGATAAGACAGGGAACGCCCTTTCCTGCCTGGTATTCACTTCTTACAGTATGTCCGGGTCCCTTGGGAGCTATCATAACCACATCCACATCTGCGGGAGGAACGATAAGCTTGTATCTGATATTGAAGCCATGGGCAAACATGAGCACGTTTCCTGCCTCCAGGTTCGGCTCAATGCTTTCCTTGTACATCTTAGCCTGCTTCTCATCATTGATAAGGATCATTATGATATCAGCCCGCTTTGCGGCTTCGTCAGCAGTATAGACCTTGAGTCCCTGCTCCTCGGCTCTTTTCCAGGACTTTGATCCCTCGTAGAGACCGATGATCACATTGCAGCCTGAATCCTTGAGGTTCAGTGCATGTGCATGTCCCTGGCTGCCGTAGCCTATAATGGCTATGGTCTTTCCGTCAAGAACGGAAAGGTTACAGTCTGATTCATAATAGATTGGGTTTGTGTCATTAAGTGCCATTTATTTTTTCTCCTTTCAATAAATATCTTTCTTAAATATCGTTCTCGTCCAGCCAGATAACCCCATCAGTACCTCTCTGGAGTCCTGCTATGCCTGTGCGGGCGATCTCTAAGATCCTGAAATCAGATAAGAGATCTATGAAGGCATCTATCTTTGTCTGGTTACCGGTGATCTCTGCAATGAGGGAATCCGGCGCCACATCCACTACATTAGCCCTGAATACACTTGCCAGGGATATTATTCCCTGCCGTGCCTTGGCATCCGCCTCTATCTTTATCATACAGAGTTCCCTGTAAACTGAATTCTCGGGTTCAAGTACCCTGATGTCACGGACGTCCACAAGCTTTTCAAGCTGCTTCTCGATCTGCTCCAAAATCTCATCATCGCCGCCTGTCACTATGGTGATCCTCGTAAATCTGGGATCTGCCGTTACTCCCGCGGTAATGCTTTCAATATTATAACCCCGTCTTGCGAAAAGACCGGCTATCCGGCTTAAAACACCCGATGTATTGTCTACAAGTAACTGGAATACTTTCGTCTGCATAGCGCCTATCATACACCATTATCATAGTAAACGTCAAAACTCTTTTTCACATCTCACACTTTGAAAGAGCCAGGGTACCGGTCCGGGCAAGTTCCACTATGCTTATCCCGGATAAAAGCTTTACGAAATGCTCTGTCCTCTCCGGGGTATCACAGATCTGGATCATGATATGGTATTTGCTCATATCAACTATGTCAGCCTTCATGGCCTGACAGGTCTCCATTATCTCCTTACGGTTGCTCTTATTATATTTAACCTTGATGAGCATAAGCTCCCTATTGATGGCCTCCTGCTCTTCAAAGGTCTTTATCTTAATGATGTCCAGCTTCTTATTCAGCTGCTTTTCGATCTGCTCCAAAGTCCTGTCGTCACCGCTGGACACAATGGTCATACAGGAGATATCCGGGTTTTCGGTCTCTCCCACCGCAAGGGAATCAATATTAAAACTCCTCCTTGCGAAAAGCCCTGCAACCTTTGAAAGTACACCGGATCTGTTTTCCACCAGTACGGAATAAATCTTCTTCATTTCAGCACCTATTCCTTTACATTCTCTTCGGGGTCTATTCTTATCTCGAATATCTTCGTCTTATCATCGGATAGGAATTCCGAAATCTTATCATCTATATTATCCATATTGTCAGCCCTTAAATACGCTATGCCGTATGCCTCAGCGATCTTCTGAAGATCGGGCTCCTCCCCGAGATATACCATATTGTATTCATCGCTGTAATTATGGTGCTGGTGCTCTCTTACAAGCCCCAGGTAAGTATTCCTCATAACGACGATCTTTATGGGAAAACTGTATTGGTTAACAGTAGCAAGTTCCATCATGCTCATCTGGAAGGAACCGTCACCGCAGACCGCCACCACCTGGGTCCTGGGCTCTGCTGCCTTAACCCCCATGGCTGCCGGAATGGAATAACCCATAGTGCCCATTCCTCCGCTGGTAAAGAATTTACCCCGGTCTCTCAAAATGATATTCCTGCAGGAAAAGAGCTGATTCTGACCCACATCCGCCACATATACTGATTCGTCCTCCATGGCGAGGGAGAGCTTCCTGACAAAAGTCTGGGGATTCACAAAATTTTTAGAGGAATGCCTCTCTTCCTTCATGGAATCCCTGTACAGATCCAGCATATTTACCCAGGTATCGTGCTTTGTGGTCTTGAAGTCCGTCTCCAGGAAATCCTGGAAGATATGCCTGATATCTCCTACTATCGGTATGGTAGGCCCCACATTCTTTCCTATCTCTGCAGGATCCACATCCATATGCACCAGTATCTTTCCTTCAAAGGTCATATCAGGCGTGGCAACTGCCCGGTCCGCGACTCTCGCACCCACCATGAGGAGGGTATCACACTCACGCATGGCACGGTTCGCATGGGCATTTCCGTTATTTCCCACCATACCGTAATACATGGGGTGGTCACTGGGAAGGACTCCAAGTCCCATCATGGTGGAGACTACAGGAATGGAATGCCTCTCCACAAAAGCCCTGACCTCCTTTTTTGCTCCGGATAAGAAGACGCCGCCCCCGGCGATGATAAGGGGCTTCTTTGCATTTTCAAGGACCTTTATCACCTTTTTTATCTGTACCGCATTCCCCTTGATCGTAGGCTTATAGGTACGCATCTTCGGCTCATCTTCCGGGTAGTCAAAATCCGGTATCCGCTTCAACTGGATATCCATGGGGATGTCGATGAGAACCGGACCCCTTCGGCCTGTGGATGCCACAAAAAAAGCCTCATGGATGATACGCGGGATATCCTTTACTTCCCGTATGAGATAACTGAATTTCACAAAAGACTCTGCAGCCCCCGTCACATCCGCTTCCTGAAAAACATCTGAACCGATCTGGTCAGTATTCACCTGTCCCGTGATACATACAAGGGGGATGGAATCCGCATAGGCTGTGGCTATTCCAGTAAGCAGATTTGTGGCTCCGGGACCGCTGGTCACGGCGCACACCCCCACCTTTCCTAGGGTCCTGGCATATCCGCTTGCAGCATGGCCTGCATTCTGCTCGGTCCGCACCAGCACTGTCTTGATATCTTCTTTTCCGACACTGTTCCAGAAGGGGTCTATGGCCACCCCGGAATAACCGAATATTGTATCTACACCTTCTTTCACCAGGCATTTTGCAATAGCATCAGCACCGTTCATTTATCTTTTGTCCTCCAAGATCATTTATTAGTTATCTCCTTAGCGACCCGTACAGCATCCGCCGCATCACTGGAATAATATGCCCCGATCTCTTTTGCGTAATCATCGGTTATAACAGCCCCTCCCACCATGAACTGTCCCGTATAACCCTTTTCTTTTGTATAGTCGATAACGGATTTCATTTCCGTCATGGTGGTGGTCATAAGGGCGGACATTGCGATGATATCTGCTTTTTCTTTTACTGCCGCGTCCAGAAAAGCCTCTTTTGAGACATCTTTCCCCAGATCCGTAACCGTAAACCCATGATTCTTTAGCATGAGTACCACCAGATTCTTCCCTATATCGTGGATATCACCCTTTACGGTACCAATGATGATCTTCGGCGAATCCTTATCCGAATCCCCGGATACCTTGAGATGGGGCTCCAGGATATCCACTCCGTTCTTCATGGCTTCACCGCTGGCAATCAGCTGTGGCAGGAAATACTTCTTTTTCTCAAAGAGTTCCCCGACTTTATTTATGGCCGGGAGCAGGGAATCATTCAGTATTTCCCCCGCTGTCTTTCCGTTTTTAAGTGTTTCCTCCACAAGAGATGATACCAGAGCACGCTTTCCCTTTACTACCGCATCAAAAACCGGATCACCGGAAGTATCTGAGACCTTTACCTCAGATTTTTTTTTTGCGTGTTCAGGAGCAGCCTCTCCCTCAAAGCTGTCCATAAATTCGATATATGCCGTATCTGCTCCGTCCTTTCCGAGAAGCAGGTCACTTGCAAGGGCTGAGATCCTTAATTTTTCCTGATTAGGATTGGCAATAGCCATGGTAAGTCCGGCATTTATGGCCATGGTAAGGAAGGATGAATTTACAAATATCCTTTCAGGGAGACCAAAGGAAATATTGGAAAGTCCGCAGACCGTGGCTAGATTAAGTTCGTCGTGGCAGTAGCGGATGGTTTCCAGGGTTTCCAGTGCCGCATTTTTATTTGCCCCCACAGTTCCCACCAGACCGTCCACAACAAGGTCTGAATTTTTAAGGCCGTATTTTTTCGCTGTCTCAACCAGCTTTTTTATTATTTCCTTTTTCTCATCAAGGCTTTCCGGTATACCCTTGTCGCTTAAGGGTAAAAGAATGCACATACTGCCATATTTCGCGGCGATCTCAAATAAAGGCCCGCATTTTTTCGATTCATATGAAACAGAGTTGATAAGAGCCCTTCCCGGATAACGCCGGAGAGCAGCCTCCATAATGTCAACGTGGCTTGTATCTATTGAAAGAGGCAGGGAAGAGATTTCCGTAACCTTTTCAATGGCAGTCAGCATAAGTTCCATCTCATTCACGCCGCTCATGCCCATATTGACATCCAGAACCTTTGCACCGGACTTTTCCTGCTCCTCGGCAAAATCAAGCACCATATCAAAGGAATTGTTCAAAAGTTCATTTTGTAATGCTTTCTTTCCCGTGGGATTTATCCGTTCTCCTATGATAAAGAAGCGGTCATCAAGTCCGAAGGACAGGGTACTCCTTTCACTGCTGAGGACATAAGGCTTTTTCTTCTTTTCCCCGTCCGGTTCACATATCCGGGATTTCCCCGATGTATGCTCTACAAGAGCCCTTATATGCTCAGGAGTTGTGCCGCAGCAGCCTCCTAAAATCCCTGCTCCGGCAGCACATATTTTTTCCATACCTTTGGCAAATCCTTCAGGATCAAGGTTATATACGGTACTTCCGTCACTTGAAAGTTCCGGAAGGCCGGCATTCGGCTTACATATAATGGGAATATCCGAAAGGCGCGCGAGATCCCTTACCATCCCCTCCATTTCATAGGGACCCATGGAGCAGTTAATGCCGAATGCAGAAACCCCCAGTGACTGTAATGTAACAAGCGCTGTCACGGGATCTGTACCGAAAAGGGTCTTTCCGGATCTTTCAAAGGTAAGGGTAACCATAACCGGAAGATCACAGACTTCTCTTGCAGCTATAACCGCAGCTCTTGTTTCCTGTAAACTCATCATTGTCTCCACAACGATTAAGTCAACCCCGGATTTCATAAGGGCACTGACCTGTTCTTTATATACCCTTATCAGTTCTTCGAAATCCAGATCACCCACGGGTTTTAAGCTCCTGCCGGTCATGGTCAGGTCTCCTGCTACGTATATGGGCTTAGCTCCCGGATTCTCCTTATAAAAACGTTCTACAGCGGTCTTTGATTCGCCCACAAGAATGTTATTCAGTTCAAAAAGCCTGTCCTCCAGACCGAACTCTGAAAGCTTTATCCTGTTGGCAGTAAAGGTCGGAGCATATACTATCCTGCTCCCTGCCCTCATAAATTCAAGCTGCAGTCCGATAAGAACCTCAGGATTCTCAGAAACCCAGAGATCCGGGCAGACTCCTGAGGGCATACCCCTTTTCTGCAGATTGGATCCTGTACCGCCGTCCAGATACAGCACTCCCTCTTCAGTTAGCTTCTTAAATTCCTCTTTTGTCATTATCTATCCTTCAAGCTTTTTACATACCACCACGAACCTGCCGTTCTGCTCGTCATAATCGCAGGTGGAAAGTATTAAAAGCTTATCTCCGTACTTCGCCGTGACGCCTGTGTCATACAATGCCATGGACTTCATCTCGTTTATTCCGGACTCAAATTCCTTTTCAGAGGCCGGATCAATAAACTGATAATACTTGAACGCTATCACGTTCTCTTCATATACATGGCTCTGGAATGCCATCATCACCTGATATTTTGCGGTTTCATATATGGTATCAAACTGGATTATGGGATTTTCCTTACAGAAAGATTCCGATTTATATTTATCCAGATCCCCGAACATCTGCCCGGACTTCATATTATGTCCGTATATGATCAGATTTTCCGTAGGTTTGACAATATCACAGTTATCATCCATAAAGAGGCTTCCGTTCCGGTCCTCCTTACCGTTAAAGTCATGATTTAGATAATACTGCCCGTTGCCGTTAATGGACTTCATCACAGGATAGTCGATGTTGGTACCCTTGATCTTTATCCAGCCGCAGAGATTTTTATTCTGTTCATAGAGCTTTTCGTACTGCCCGAGTACGAAAAGCCTTCTCTCTTCACCCGTCTCCTCGTCAATCTCAGTTACCACCTTCAGTTCTCCCGAAGTACCCGGACTGAATTTTTTCGCGGTGGATGCCATCTTCCCGGAATTGTCGGAATTTGTCTTCGCATTATATGCATAGATCCCGAGATATACTGCACAGGCAACGAACACGGCAAAAGCTATGAATCTTGCAATGCCACGCTTCTTCATCAGCTGACCCTCTCAAACTCTTTTCCGCATTTCGGACAGGTGATCATGATCTTTCCCTTATTTGCAGGGATCTTAACATCTACTCCGCAGCCCGGACATTTAAAGAGACATACCTTTAAGCCGTAATTCTTTTTGCTTTCCGGGAGTTTTATGCTCCTTATATTTCCCCACCAGGCTTTCATGCTCTCCTTAAAAGGTCTGGACTTCCTGGAAAAGCCGCCGGTCAGATCCTTATAGATCCTGTTTTCCTTTGCCCTTCCCTCGATATTTCTTGATAGCATCCTGAATATGCTCCATATCACAAGAACGATAAGAACAAATACAAAGAAAAGAGACGCATTCCTGTTTCTTGAAAGCGCCGCAAAAATAAGACATACCCCTCCTATCAGCAATAAGGTAAGGGAAAGGTCGTCGTGTCCGTATCTGTTTGCCATAAACCGCCTTATTCTGTCTTTAAGCATAATCAAGTTATTTTATCACAGTAAAGCGATTATAGCCATATCCACCTCATTGTTTTTAACTATGTCCTTATTTCGAAACCCGGCTTCAAAGGCAGGACCGCCGCAGATATCCATCCCGAGTATCCTGCGGTTCCTTATCTCACCCTTCAGTAAACTTAAGAGCTCCGGGACTGTCATCTCTCCCTGATCCCAGTTGGTGGGACAGGCGTCTTTTGAAAGTACATCCTTATCAATTGAAATATACAGAGGCTTTTTTTCATCAAAACTGCCCTTAAGATATGTTATATCCTGCACTCCCTTTACGAGCTTCACCGAAGATATGGTATTGTCCATATCATAAAGCGCATCTCTTATCCAGGATCCGCAGGATCTTAAGCCCTCAAATTCCGGAGGCTTGTCGTCATTATGATGGTCAAAGACCAGAAGATCGAAGGGCTCGAGGATATCATACAGATACAGCCTTGTTACGTAATGATAGTCCCCGGTATCGATAAGATGTATGTCTGATCTTCCTTTAATCCTGATCTCTTCCCGTATGGCAGTCTCCGCAGCGCTGTCCACGTAAAGCTTTGTACCGCTTACTCCCCTTAGATCAATGACATTAGACCGAATAATGAATCCGGGATCATATTCATCATACATACCGGAAAAACTGAGAATATCTACCATCTTAAACTCTCATGATTTGAACGTCCAAAGTATTTGCCACCATCGCAAACTTCTTTGCGTGGTGTCAATTACTTTTGACGCTTAAATCATCACATTAAAGGCGCGAAGAGCCGGAGTATCATCTGCTTGAGCCTCAGGAATTTTGACCTTCCCGTGCGGTATTTATAGGTCACCTCATTTGACTTCTCAAAGGTCTCCTCAAACATATCCCTGATATCCGTGACCGCCTTACAGCCGTGCAGCAGAACACCGTTTTCAAAATGGTGGTAAAGGCTTCTGAAATCCAGGTTGATGGTACCGCAGGTGGCTACCTCATCATCCGAGACGCACTGCTTTGCATGACAGAAGCCGGGAGTATATTCAAAGATCCTGACACCGTTCCTCACAAGACCTGCATAATAAGAACGGGTAACGCTGTATATCATCTTCTTATCCGGAATTCCCGGTGTTATTATCCTGACATCCACCCCGCTTTTTGCGGCCATGGCAAAAGCGGAATTCATCTCATCCGTGATGATGAGATACGGGGTAATGAACCAGGCATAGTGCTTCGCATTCCGGAGCACATTCATATAGACATTTTCGCCCACCTGCTCGTCGTCCATAGGACTGTCGGCATAGGGCTGCACATATCCCCCTTCTTTTACGGTATAGGGAATATCCGGGATAAATTCCTTATAATTCTTTTCATCTCTGTCATCATCCCTTATGGCATTCCAGTTTTCAAGGAAGGTGACGGTAAGGCTCTTTACCGCATCCCCCTCAAGTCTTACTCCGGTATCAAGCCAGTGCCCGAAGGGCTCTGTCACATGGAAGTACTCATCCGCAAGATTATATCCGCCGGTAAATCCGACTTTACCGTCGATAACGGTGATCTTCCTGTGATCCCTGTTATTTATGAAGAAGTTAAGCACCGGGTTCATGGGGTTAAATACCCGGCATTTTATGCCGTCCTTCTCCATTTTCTTTACAAAGGAATTTCCTATGAAGCCCATGCTTCCCACATAGTCATAGAAAAGCCGTACATCCACTCCTTCAGCCGCCTTTTCCTTAAGGATATCGTGTAAAGGCTCAAAGGAAGTGCTGTCCTCTATTGCGTGGTACTCCATAAATATAAAGTGCTCTGCTTTTTTTAACTCTTCAAGCTGGGCATTAAAGCCCTCAGCTCCGTCCGGATAAAACAGGACATCCGTATTTGTATATACCGGGTATTTACTGTAATCCCTCACATATCTGAACTGGTTTCCGACCCCCGGATCCTTATCTAGCAGTTCATTTAATTCCTCGTTATTTTCCGGAAGACAGGGAAGGAGTTCATTATCAAGATCCCTGTAGCGCCTTATCATTTTTTTGGTGCCGCGGTTTAAGCCCAGCACAAGAAATAAAAATACCCCAAGCATGGGAAAGGCCGATATAAGGATCAGCCAGGGCATTTTTATGGAAGCTGTCTGATGCCTGCCATACACAAAAAGCACTAAAATAAAAGCCAGAAGTGCGATTATTATGGACACCCAGGAATAACTGCTCTCCAACTCGAAATAGATCGAATAGATAAGGATTATCTGAATAAGTATGGCTAAGACCGCAAAGAACGCCCTCTTCAGGCCGTTCCCCACATTCTCTTTTTTTTCAGCCTTATTTCCCCTGCTCATAAATGTTGAATCTGTTCCGGAACCTTCTCTTTCTGAACGGTCAGCTCTTTATTTATGTTATTCTCATCCGGAATAAGGTTTTCCGCCCCGTGTTTTTTAAGCATTTTATGTACCCAGCGCCTTATCAGGTCATAGATCACCGCAAACACCGGAACACCGGTAAAGATACCCACGATCCCGAAAAGTCCTCCGAAAAAGGTTATGGCAAATAAAACCCAGAAGCCGGACAGCCCCACGCTGTTGGATAAAAGCATAGGCCCTATGACATTCCCGTCTATCTGCTGAAGGATCATTATAAAAACAAGGAATATTACGCAGCAGAGCGGAGAATCCATAAGAATTATGAGAGCCGACGGTATCGCCCCGATATAGGGTCCGAAAAACGGGATGATATTGGTAACTCCAACAATGACCGCAATGAGCACGGCATTTTTCATACCAAAGCCAAACTGCATGATAAGACAGAAAGCATAACAGATCAGTCCCATTATCGTACTGTCAAGTATCTTTCCCGCAAAGAAACCTACAAAGGTTTTATCGATGAAACGGAATTCCTCCAAAAGCCATTCCGCCTTATTCTTTGGAAAAACAGCATATATGAACATCTTCCCCTGTCTTGCAAAATTATCTTTACCAAGCAGCAGATAAATACATATGATCAGTCCGATAAAGAGATTATAGAGAAGTCCGAAAAAGGACCCGAAGACATTGGCGAAATTACCCATAAGAGCTCCGAGCTCGGGAAGTATCTTTTCCTTCAGCCACTTTAATCCGTTGGTATTCACCGCTTCTGTTGCCCTGTCGATATAATTCTGCAACACCTTGTTATCTGCCGTGTACTGCGAAATAAATGAAGTAAACTTCGATAATGCCCCGGGCACCTCCTTTATTATGGAGACTATGCTGGAAACAAGCGCCGGGATTACCATTGACAGGAGTATCAGTAACACCGCAAGACTTATAAGCAGGACAATGATAAGGGACAGAGCCCTGACAAGCCCCTGCCGCTTTTCTCCCAGTTTTTTAAGAAGCCTTACTTCTATCCAGTTATAAGGCGTCTTAAGAAGATAGGCGATAACGCCGCCATAAATAAACGGCTT
>JAEEGL013840676.1_pt1 | contig 14725 bp, 10 predicted proteins | sample 9134231 | NCBI WGS metagenome assembly JAEEGL01 (sample SAMN16246548, study PRJNA631951) | gut metagenome | biome: gut microbiome; feature: rumen; material: fiber-attached | host: Bos | place: Iran: Karaj | collected 2018-10 | reverse complement strand
TGTTCGTCCCGACGTAGTTGCAAGGTACGATTCTAACCCGCAGAGGCATGATCACTTCTATTGTCTTCGATGCGGTAAAATTACCGACTTCAACGTAGACGAGGTTGACGGAATTGTCAGAAATAAACTGAGTCAGTTTGGCAGAGTCGACCGAGTCGAGGCGCGAGCGTCGGGTATTTGTCGGGATTGTCTCGACAAAGAATTGAATTCAAATCAATAGGTTAACCCTCTTTAACGTTGGCGACCGACGCGGGTTAAAACCGTTAGGACGCCGAAACCGCCTATAAACGAGCGCGTTTTATTGGCGATATTTGCGAGAAAGGATATTACAATGAGTAGCGTTAAAATGTTTATTTGCAGAATTTGCGGTTATGTTCATGAAGGCGCGACCCCGCCTGAACGTTGTCCCCAATGCGGCGCCGCGGCGGACAAATTCGATGAAAAGATTAGCGACGGTCCCGTCGTTTACGCCACCGTTCATTCGATCGGCGACGGTAAAGTCGAAGACGCCGAAATTATGGAAGGGCTTCGCGCCAACTTCAACGGCGAATGCTCCGAAGTCGGCATGTACCTCGCGATGAGCAGACAAGCGGAGCGCGAAGGCTATCCGGAAATTGCCGACGCGTTCAAGCGTTACGCTTTTGAAGAAGCCGAACACGCCGCCAAATTCGCGGAGCTGCTCGGCGAAGTCGTCGTCCCCTGCACGAAAACCAATCTGCAAATGCGCGCCGACGCGGAAGCCGGAGCTTGCGCAGGCAAGTTCGATTTGGCCAAACGCGCCAAGGAACTCGGCTACGACGCAATCCATGACACAGTCCATGAAATGGCGAAAGACGAGGCGCGCCACGGCGCCGGTTTCGCCGGATTGCTTAAACGCTTCTTTGGCGAATGAAACGTAGCGTGTAAAACCGATTGTTTTCACGTTTCTTAATATATGAGGTCGGTATAACGGCGTGAAGCGTGAATTTTGAAATTTTTCCGATTGTTTTCACGTTTCTTAATATATGAGGTCGGGGCTCTGTTCCCGACCTTTTTTGTTGTCGGCGTGAGGCGTTCTCTTACACATAATTCTTGAAGAGTCTCCAGGAATCGGTTAGAATAGAGCGAAAGATTGTTTGGTCAACCGACGCAATTTACAAACAAAAGGTATCTTTAATGAGACAAGTTTACTCGTTCGTTTTACTGTTAGTCGTTCTCTGCGTCCCAGTTTTTCAAACGTCCTCTTCTGGATCGGAATCCTCAGATCGATCTCCTAAAATCACGGAAGCGGAAACTCCAATTCTAATTTCTTCAAAGGGAGACGTTCTTCCAACAAGAATTCAGGCGTTCGACTTAGAACCAGGGGATAATCTTGAAGAAGTCGTCGTTGGTATTTCCAATCCGCGTTTGCTCGTTAGTCTTGAAGCGAGAATTGGCAAGATCGTCGTCGGTAGATACGAATTCCAAAACGGTTTTAACGTCGATTCCAACGCGTCGCTTATAACGACCCAAATTCCTATTCAAATAGACTCGGAACTTGTCGCACAAGCGCGTCAAGAATCGCAAGAGCTGTCCTTATGGGCGGTTCCTTCGGAATTTGCCGCGCCTGATCTCAAAATTAAGATCGGCGTTCAATCGTTAACGTTCGACGGATCAAAAACGCCAATTAACAGCGAACCAATCGAGTACCGATTCGGCGTCTTGATTCGAGATTCCGGTTGGGACGGCGTCAACACTTATCGAATCCCTGCCCTGGCTCGAACAAACGCCGGAACGCTAATTGCCGCCTACGACGCGAGACGCTTAAACGCTAGCGACTTACCCGGCAATATTGACGTCGCGTGCAGTCGGAGTTTTGACGGAGGCAAAACATGGAAGCCGATGCAAGCGGCGATTGATATTAAAGGCGAAGACGAAGCTAAAGAAGGCGTTGGCGATCCGTCGATTCTCGTCGATCCCCAAACCGGAAGAATTTGGATCGCCGCGCTTTGGGCTCATAACGGAAAATCGCTTTGGCAGTCTGAACCCGGCTTGAAACCGGAAACGTCGGGGCAACTGATCCTCTCGTACAGCGACGACGACGGCGCGACGTGGAGCGAACCTCGAAATATCACCGCCGAAGTCGCTCCCGATATGAACTGGCGAATTCTTTTTCAAGGTCCCGGATCAGGAATCGTTACCCGCAAAGGAACGCTTGTCTTTCCCGCGCAGTATCTCGACGAAAACAAAGGGTTCTTCTCGACAATCGTATGGAGCGACGATCATGGAGAAACGTGGCATGTCGGAACAGGCGCAAAACGTTCGACTTGCGAAGCGCAAATTGTCGAGCTTAACGACGGTTCGATCATGATCAATATGCGCAACTACGGAACTAACGTTTTTGCGCGCTCCGTCGCGACAACAAACGATTTCGGCAAAACATGGTCGCAAGAGGAAGAAATGAGCCAAACGCTGCCCTGCCCTATTTGTCAGGCGTCGCTGATTCGCGTCAAATCAACGATAGACGGCGACGACTCTAATTTGCTCGCGTTTATGAATCCCAACTCCCCCAAGAGACGTATTAATATGACGTTAAAGCTTAGCGAAGACGAGGGTAAGACCTGGCCTCGCGCGCTCACGCTTTATCGGCCTGGTTGTTACGGATACTCCTCAATCGTTAAAATCGACGCCGATACTATTGGTGCGCTTTACGAAACGGCGGGCGGTTTAATCTATCAGACGGTAAAAACGGAAGACGTCAGGCAATAGCGGGACGCGCAATAAAAAAACGGCGACGCTCGTCAACAGCAAGCGCCGCCGTTTTTTCAAAAAGAAGATTCTATCGGAGATTAATCGAATAAAGCGCGCATCTTCGCAAGCCCTGTCTTTGCCTGAACAAGAGCCGACATTTGTTTTGCGTATGTCGGATTAAACAGTTCCAGAGAGAGAGCTCCGTTAAAACCGTTCTTTCCCAACGCCGACAAAATCGATCGGAAAGGCGCGATTCCGTCCCCTGGGAAAACACGATCGCTGTCGTTCAACTTCTCGCGTTCGGGCGTCGCCGGATAATCGTTCATATGGAAAATCGGCATGGCGGAACCGGCGACGAGATTCAACCCCGAGAAGGAATTCCCCCCTCGATATAAGTGATACGCGTCTAGGAGGAGCGCCGCGTCGTCGCGATTCGTTTCCGCGCAAATCGCCAGGCAAGCAGACAAACGACTGAGCGTTGGGGAGGCTCCCCATAATTCCAACATAGCGCGAACGCCGTAAGCCGAACATATTTCTAAAACTGCCGCAAAACGTTCCGCAATTACCGAAACGCCCTCAATCTTTTCGTTCCACGGTCCGGCGGCCGGGGCGGCGAGACAACCCGCGCCAAGCGCCGCCAACGCCTCCGCCTGACGCTTCACTTCATCCAGACCGGCGGAGCGTTTCTCAGGTTCGTTCATAATCCATGTCGCAAATCCGATCCCGCCTTCAACGCGAAGTCCTTCGCCGTCAAGGAACTTCTTTAATTCGGCAAGTCTGGTCGGGTCAAAAGGATTATCCCCGTTTCTTGCATAGTCGGTCAAACGATCAAACCAGATTTCAACGGAACGATAACCGGAATCGCGCGCGACTTCAAGTTCTTTGATCAGAGGAAGATTATAATTGCGAATTGTCCCAAGATTCAAACAAAATCGAACTTTTGACGGATCAAGACAGACTTCGGAAGCAGTTTCCTTTTCTTCGACTTCAGTTTGCGTCCATGAAGAACCGCAAAGAGCGGTTCCACAAGCAATTGCGCCTAAAAAAGCGCGGCGAGGCAATTGTTTTTTCATAGGGATCACTCAAGTTTCTCCATTTTTTCCATTTCGCCGGAACGAAGCGCCAAATAACTTTCATATCTCCGCATGTCGAGACGACCGTCGGCGACGGCGTCTTTGACGGCGCAAAAAGCCTCGTTGATATGAACGCAATCAGGGAATTTACACAGATTTTCGTAAGGTCGCAAGTCGCGATAATAACCGACCACTTCCTCGGGCTCGACGTCCCATAGCATAAACTGACGTATCCCCGGCGTATCGACGACGTAACCGCCAAAGGATAATTTAAGCAGACGGGCCGTCGTCGTCGTATGCTTGCCCTTATGATTTTCGCGACTCACTTCGCCGACACGCAAATTTAACGTCGGATCGATCGCATTAAGCGCAGACGATTTGCCCACGCCGCTCTGACCGACGACAACGCTTTCTCGACCAATGAGCAAACGACGTAAACGATCCAGATTAAAACCCGTCCTGGCGCTGAATAGAACGGTCTTATATCCCATCTTCGCGTAAACGCCGACAAAGGGCTGAAGGGACGCCGGATCGACCAGATCGACCTTATTAACGCAAATAACAGGCTCGACGCCGGAACGTTCGCACGTCACGAGAAGTCGATCAATAAGATTGGGTTTAAGCCGAGGTTCGGCCGCGCTGGTTATAATCAACGCCTGTTCGACGTTTGCGACGACGATATGCTTGCGTTTCCAACTGGTTCTGCTCAACGTCCCATAACGCGGTTCGACGCGTTCGACAATTCCCTCGCAACGTCCGTCGGGAAGACGCGCGTCGCGAAAATAAACGCGGTCTCCCGCCACGACGACCTGACGCTGATTCGTGGAAAGGGTTTTGAGAACGCGGCGCGTTACGCAGGTGAACAAACGTCCCTGTTCGTCTTCAACGTAACAGTTCAATCCGTGAACGCTCAGCACGCGCCCTTTTTGACACACGTCAAGATTGACGTCGGGAAGAACGACAAAGTCGCCCGTTTCGCCGGAAAGATTCTCTTCGCCGACGTACGTTCCAACCACGGTTCGTTTTCGCGTAACGTCCCCTTTGGCGACAATTCGCTCTCCAAGCGCGGCGTCGCCAACGTCCGGAGACCCAGCCCCGCTTCGACGAGCGTTTCGCACAGCGTTTCTTTTTCGGTTGGAAAAGACGTCGGATTCGGCCGCGTCGGGATCTTCGGCCGAGCCGTCGTCCTTAATCCAGGCGTCCTCCGCCTGATTAGCGGCGCGACTCTCTTCATACCGTCTGGTCCAATTGACGTCGCGAGTGCGTTCGTTGCGATTGTTCTTAAAAGAAACGCGAATCTTTTTCGAACCGCCTCTGTTTTTTTTTAACGCCCAAACCGATCCCCTTGCGACGCCGTTACTTCTTACAATAGTCGATCGCGCGCGCTATCTCGCTTTTCAGATCCTGACGTTTGACAATTCGATCAATAAATCCGTGTTCCAAAAGAAATTCGCTCGTCTGAAAACCGGGCGGAAGCTCGATGTTAATAGTCGCTTTAATGGTGCGCGGTCCGGCAAATCCAATAAGAGCTTTAGGTTCGGCGAACACAACGTCGCCAAGAGACGCAAAACTTGCCGCGACGCCGCCCATTGTCGGATTAGTCAACACGGAAATAAAAAGACCGCCGGCCTCGTGAAAACGCGCCAACGCCGCAGAAGTCTTCGCCATTTGCATCAGAGAGAGAATCCCTTCGTGCATGCGAGCGCCCCCGCCGGAACCCGACACAATAATCAGAGGAAGATCCTGTTCCTGAGCGCGCTCAACGGCGCGAGTCAGCTTCTCGCCGACGACCGACCCCATACTGCCCATAATAAACCGGGAATCGGTGACGCCAAACGCGACCTTACGCGCGCGGATTCGACCGCACCCCGTAACAGCAGCGTCCTTAAGCCCCGTCGACATGCGGTCGCTCTTAAGACGTTCTTTATAGGGCTTACGATCGCAAAATTCAAGCGGATCCGCGGCGATAAGATCGGCGTCCCATTCTTCGAACGTACCTTCGTCCAACATTTGAGCGATACGTTCCTGGGCGGTAATCGACCAGTGATAACCGCATTCGGGGCAGGTTCCAAGCAATCGTTGCGTTTCTTTTCGAAAGACGGTCGCCTGACAGCCGGGGCATCGCACCCAAAGTCCCTCGGGAACCCCTCGTTTACGGTTATTATTCGACGTATTTTGCCAACTCATAACGTAATTCCACAAATCCGACCAAAAGTCGTTCTATTATTTACGCTTAAACGGCGCGCTTCTTTGACGCCGCGTCCAAAGCGATTTTTCTCAACAGCGAGACCTGAGCGCCATAATCCTGCGAGTGAAAAACGCTCGTCCCGGCGACAAAAAGATTTACCCCCGCTTCTGCGGCGGCGCCTATTGTATTTACGTCAATACCGCCGTCGATTTCTATGAGCGCGTCAGGACGCGCCGCTTTGCGCAAAGCGCGAACCGATTCAAGCGCGTCGTAATGGAACTTTTGTCCGCCAAATCCGGCAGGAACGCTCATTACAAGTAGAATATCCGCTTCATGAGCGAAGGGGAGTATCTTCTCGACCGGCGTGCCGTAATTCAAAACCAACCCCGGAACGGCGCCAAGTTCGCGTATTCGATTTAAAGCGGCGGTAGGACAAGGAGACGCCTCGATATGAATCGAAATGGAATCGGCCCCGGCGTTGCGAAACGCTTCAATATATCGTTCCGGCTCGACGATCATGAGGTGCACGTCAAGTTTTAACGTCGTAACCTTGCGTATTGACGAAACGACGGGAACCCCCACGCTAATGTTGGGAACAAGACGACCGTCCATAACGTCGATATGCGCAACCTTAACTCCGCCCTCTTCTAACTTGTGAAGTTCGCGTTCAAGATTTGCAAAATCGGACGCTAACAACGAAGGCGCTATCGTCGCGCGTTCACGCAAAACCTCGTTTATCCAATTCTCACCGTTCATCGTACGCGTTTGGTCCTTAAAACAGCGTCTTCGTTTTAAAAAACTCTCGGGAAGACGCGCAGTCGATTATATTATAAAGGCGTTGAAAGTCAATCGGACAAGCCCCTTCAACGTGAGCTCCCCCGCCCCGCCGATGTGACAAAAAGAACGTAACGCCCCTCGCAAAAAATAAAAACGCCTTTCGTTGACACATGTTTAAAACCTTCACGAGGTCTCCTCAATCGTTTCACGGAGAAATAAGTTGTTAAAAGGTTCCGAATCTAAAAAATTGACAAAGTCTGCCGGAAACTCAAAATGAGAAGGAAATGGTTAAGCGAACGTCGATATGAATTCATTTCCTTATTTTAGCAGTTCCTGTGCCGCACTTTCTCAAAATAATCGCGTTCAAGAAATCAAAAAATCGTCCTATTTTTCACATAAAGGAAAATTTCACCCTTGACAAAATGAATAAGCAGGGTTATCAAGAGGAAATGAGTTAGATCGGCGCAACGGCGCCGTATTTTTGTGACACGAACGTCGTCCTTCGGAGCCCCATCGAGTCAAAATTGACGTCGCGCCCCCATATAGACGCAACACCATCGGTAACCTTATCAATGACGCAAAAGAAAACGGCCGAAAACGGTCCCGCTTTAGTAATAGTCGAATCGCCAGCCAAAGCAAAAACAATCGGGAAATATCTTGGACCGGACTATATCGTCGAGGCAAGCGTCGGTCACATCCGCGATCTCCCCAAAGGAGCGCGTGAGATTCCTGAAAAGTACAAGAAAGAGCCTTGGGCGCGTTTAGGCGTCAACGTCGATTCGAATTTCGAGCCGATTTACGTCGTTCCCGATGAAAAAACAAAACAAATCAAAAAATTAAAGGACCTTCTTAAAAACGCTTCGACGCTATATCTCGCAACGGACGAGGACCGCGAGGGAGAAGCCATTAGCTGGCACCTGTTGGAAACTCTCCAACCTCGTGTTCCCGTGCGACGGCTTGTCTTTCATGAAATCACTAAATCCGCGATTCTCGAAGCGCTCCAACATCCGCGCGACGTCGACGAAAACCTCGTAGGCGCGCAGGAGACGCGTCGCGTTATCGACAGACTCTACGGGTACGAGGCGTCGCCGTTACTCTGGTACAAGATTAGAAACAATCTTTCCGCAGGTCGGGTTCAAAGCGTCGCCGTTCGTTTAATCGTCGAACGAGAACGCGAAAGAATGTCGTTTAAAAACGCAGTCTATTGGGACGTGCTCGGATCTTTTTCCCTTGACGAGGCGAGGGCGTTTCAGGCGACTTTGACGTCAGTCGGCGGAAAAGCGATTCCTTCCGGCAAAGACTTCGATCCGTCGACAGGGCTTTTGTCAAAGCCTGAAAAATTTGCGCTTTTAGACGAGCGTTCGACAAGCGCTCTCATTCAACGTCTTCTTCAGGCAGGTCAAGCGATCGTTGAGTCTGTTGAAGAAAAACCGTATTCGACGCGGCCGTATCCTCCGTTCACGACCAGCGCGCTTCAGCAAGAAGCCAACCGCAAGCTCGGATTCACCGCTAAACGAACGATGAGCGTCGCGCAAAGTCTGTACGAAAACGGGTACATCACCTACATGCGTACCGACTCGACCAACCTCTCGCAAGAAGCGATCAGCGCGGCTCGTCGACTTGTGCAAACGCATTACGGAGACGCGTATCTTCCTGAAAAACCGCGATACTACCAAACAAAAGTTAAAAACGCGCAAGAGGCGCACGAAGCGATCCGACCGGCCGGAAGCGTGTTCCCGTTGCCGGAGGAGTTGAGAGGAAAACTCTCCTCAGACGAATTCAAGCTTTACGATCTTGTCTGGAAACGCACTATCGCCAGTCAAATGAAAGACGCCGTCGGGAAACGTAAGACGATCGTGGTCGCCTTGGACGACGCGCAATTCCACGTCGGCGGCAAAATGATCGACTTCCCAGGATACCTTCGCGCTTATGTCGAAGGCAAAGACGATCCAAACGCGGAACTTGCCGATCAGGAAACGATTCTTCCTGACGTCAAAAAAGGCGAAGCGTTGCAATGCGTTTCTCTCAAACCGCAAGAACACACGACCACGCCGCCGCAACGCTATTCAGAAGCGTCCCTTACGAAAACTTTGGAAGATAAGGGAATCGGTCGTCCAAGCACCTACGCGTCTATCATCGACGTCATCTTAAATCGGCACTACGTCTTTAAGAAAGGCGGCGCGTTAATTCCGACGTGGACGGCGTTTGCCGTTTGCAAACTCCTGGAAACGCATTTCCCGGTTCTTGTCGATTACGGCTTTACCGCCGATATGGAAAACGAACTCGACGAAATAAGCCGAGGGGAGCGCAATCGGTTCGATTATTTGCGCGCTTTCTACTTTGGTTCTGAATCAAACTCAAAACGCGGCGTCGAATTCCCCTTCCCCGATTCGTTTGCGCCGGGCTTGAAAACGCTTATTCAGAATAAAACAGGCGAAATCGACGCCAGAGAAGTCAGCCGATTCTTCATCGGGGTTCCCAAAAACGAAGACGGTTCTGACGGCGAGCCTGTCTATTTGCGTGTCGGAAGATTCGGTCCGTTCCTTGAACAAGGCGAAACGCAAGCGTCGGTCAACGACGAGACTCCGCCCGATGAATTGACCTTAGACGCCGCATTGAAGTTGCTTGAATCGTCGAAACAGCCGGAGGCGCCACTTGGCCATTGCCCGGAAACGGGCAAGCCGATCTTTCTAAAACACGGAAGATTTGGATGGTACGTCCAACGCGGAGAAAACGACGACAAAGACAAACAAAACGCGTCTCTCTTGCGCAACATGCAGAACGGCGACGTCAACTTAGAGGTCGCCATAGCTCTGCTAAGTCTGCCTAAAACGTTAGGCGTCGATCCGGACGTCAACGAGCCGGTCATTGTTTCTAACGGGCGTTTTGGCCCTTACGTTAAACGCGGCGCGGAAACGCGTTCTCTTTCGTCCGATCTCTCGCCGTTGGAAATTACTCTGGACCAGGCGCTTGAACTTTTGGCCAAACCCAAATACGGATCCAAGACAACCGCCAAAAAATCGGAGCCGTTGGTCGTTTTCGACGTTTCGCCGGTTACGGGAGAGACGGTCAAGTTGCTTTCGGGACGATTCGGTCCTTACGTAACGGACGGCGAAACCAACGCGTCGTTACCTAAAGATCTGACGCAAGACGAACTTACATTCGAACGTGCGTTGGAACTATTAGCTAATCGCGCGGCGAAAGGTCCTTCGACTCGCGCAAAACGGTCCGCAAAGAAAACGACTAAAAAAGCGGCAAGTAAGAAGACGTCGTCTAAAAAAACCGCTAAAAAGACAGCTGCCTCTAAGACGACGACTAAGAAAAAAGCGTCGGTCAAAAAAAAGGCGACGTCAAAAGCAAAGATTGACGATTCGTCGTTAGAAGCGCCCTTCTAAGCGCATGGCGTTTTCAGATTCTTAGCCCAAACGTCTCCGCGTTTGGGCTTTTTTATTTTTCCCTGAGATATCCCGTCGCGCCTGGCTCGAAATAGAAAACGGCGCGCAGATTGGGAAGAGGCGCGTTTATTCCCCGCGAACGTCGCGTCGATATCGCGCGGGAGTAACGCCCGCTTCTTTACGAAACGTCTGAATAAAGTAGCTTGTCGCGCTAAATCCAACGGTCAGAGCAATGCGTTCAATGGACGCGTCGGATTCGCGCAACATCTGTTTCGCTCGTTCTATACGAACGTTTTTAATTTCGTCTAAGATAGTTCGTCCAAGATATTTACGAAACTTAATTTCCAAAGTGCGCCGAGAAACGGCGACGTCGCGCGCTATTCGGTCAACCGAAACAGTTTCAAGACGGTCGGTATGGATCATTTGAAGAGCCTGAGCGACGTCTTCGTCGTCTACCAAAACGATATTCGACGATCGACGCTCCACGACGCCGAGCGGTTCGACCAAAATATGCTTGACGGACGGTTCTAATCCGTTCATCATTTCCGCCAATACGCTAGCGGCGACATACCCCCCTTTTTCCGCATTAAGCGCCACGCTCGTCAACGACGGAACGCTCAGTTCGCAAAGTACTTCGTCGGCGTCTACGCCGACGACCGCGACCTGTTCGGGAGCGGAAATACCCGCCAATTCGCAAGCGTCGAGTATCTCGCGCCCTCGTTGGTCGTTGCACGCCATGATCCCGATAGGTTTCGGAAGAGCTTTAAGCCACGCGCTTAAAACAGCTTCTTCTTTCTCCCACCGAAGAGGTCTCCCCGCATGAAGAGGCGCGCGATAAACTTGCGTTTCCAAACCGACTTCTGCAATCGCGTCGACAAAAGCGCGTTCTCGTTTAATCGACCATGATTGAAACGGATAACCTACGTAAGCAAATCGCGATATTTTCTTATCTAGCAGGCACTTCGCCGCTAATCTTGCCGCGCCGACAGAATCGCTCGTTAAATCGACGCAAAACCGAGTTTTTTCTTTGGGAAGATCGAGTTTGTCAACGGAGTAATCAAGTAGAACCGTCGGCAATCCCATTTCCAAAATGGCTTCCGCCGACTTCTCGTTCAACGTTCGCGCAATGACGCCGTCCCCATTCCAATCGCGCATTTTGGGCAAAACCTGTTCAAAGTCGCCCGGAGTCAAAAGGAATCGCCAGGGCCCGTGTAAGCGCGAATAGCGCGCCACGCCCTGGAGAACGCCGCGTCCGTAACTACGCGACGTCTCAATGAGCAGAGCGACTTTAAGAGGTTGCGACTTAATCGCCATAATCCGCCAATTTCAGAAGCATTAACGATAATACGCGTCGTTCCAACGCAATTCGCGACGAAAATCGGAAATTGTCGTCTTAGAATCGATGAACACCGCTTCAATTTGAGCAATTTCAGCAAAATCTTCCAGGTGTTCGCGCGTCAACGCAGACGAGAACGAAGTATGATGCGTGCCTCCGGCGAGAATCCAGGCGCAAGCGGACGTTTTAAGGTCGGGACGCGGCGTCCAAAAAGCGCGAGCCACCGGAAGTTTAGGAAGATCGTCTTCCGGCGCGACGCAATCGACTTCGTTGACAATCATACGGAATCTGTCGCCAAGATCGACGATCGTGGCGGCCACGCCGGAACACTCGCTTGCGGTAAAGACCAGTCTCGCGGGGTCGGCTTTTCCGCCAATTCCCAGGGGATGGACTTCCATACGCGGTTTCGATCCGGCAATCGAAGGACAGACCTCGAGCATGTGCGCCTGAAGAATGGCGCCTTTGCCTTTAAAATGATAGACATAATCTTCCAGGAACGACGTGCCGCCCGGCAATCCGTCCGCGGCGACTTTCATCGCTCGAAGCAACGCCGCCGTTTTCCAATCCCCTTCCGCGCCAAAACCGTACCCTTCCGCCATAAGACGTTGAGACGCTAAGCCCGGAAGCTGATTCAAACCGTACAAATCGTCAAAATTCGTCGTAAAGGCTTGCGCGTCCCATTTCTCTAAAACTCGACGCAAACCAAGTTCGATACGAGCCGCTTCAAAAACCTGATCTCGCTGTTTACCGGGCGTTTTGCAGTCGTCGGCAAACTCATAAAGCGTCTCATACTCCTTAACAAGCGCGTCGACGTCGGCGGAATCAACTTTGTCCACGGCCGACGCTAATTCTCCAACGGGACAATACTCAACGCGAAAACCAAATTTCGTTTCAGCGTCGACTTTATCGCCGTCCGTCACGGCGACGTTGTTCATCTGATCGCCAAAACGCACGATACGCAAGTTGTTTAGGGCGTTCCAGGCGGAACAAACTCGCGCCCAGGACGCGACGCGTTCCTGAACGTCGACGTCTTCCCAATGACCGACGACGACCTTTCGAGGTTTATTAAGCCGCGTCATAATATGCCCGAATTCACGATCGCCGTGGGCGCTTTGATTCAGGTTCATGAAATCCATGTCGATTTCGTTCCATGGAATCTCTTTATTGAATTGCGTGTGAAGATGCAAAATAGGTTTTTGTAAAAGTTGCAATCCCCTGATCCACATTTTCGCCGGGGAAAAAGTATGCATCCAAACAACGACGCCGACGCACGTTGAAGACGCGTTCGCCTCCCGAAATCTGGACGCGATTTCCTCTGTCGACTTGACCGTTCCAAGATAGACGACCTTGCAGGGCAACTTGCCGCACGCGTTAAAACCGTCGACGACGACTTGAGAATGCGCGTCGACTTGTCGAAGCGCTTCGTCGCCGTACAACGTTTGCGCGCCTGTCAAAAACCAAATTTCATATTCGTTTTTTTTCATATATAACAACTCTATATTTCTAATAACGCTTTATCGTTTAGCTACTTCTGACCGTAATAGGCGTTAGGTCCATGTTTACGCGAGTAATGTTTCTCGACCAGAGCTTCGTCGACCGGAAGCGCGGGATTTAATATTGCCGTCATTAACGCCGTTTTCGACGTTTCTTCTAACACAACGGCGTTGTAAACCGCGTCTGCCGGCGATTTTCCCCACGTAAACGGCCCATGATTTCTCGCCAACGCGCCGGGCGTGGAGTCAGGATCAATACCGCGTTCTCGAAAAGCCTCGACAATCGCGTCGCCGGTCGCCTTCTCATAATTTTCGGCTATTTCCTCGCGAGTTAATGCGCGCGCGCATGGAATCGATTGATAGAAATAATCGGCGCATGTTGTGCCGACGATCGGAATATCGCGCTGAGCTTGCGCCCACGCGACGGCATGAGAAGAATGCGTATGGACCACCCCTCCGATATTGGCAAACGCGCGATAGAAAACCAAATGCGTCGGAGCGTCGGTCGAGGGACGAAGCGAACCTTCGACAACCGAACCAGTCGCAAGGTCAAGAACGACCATATCGTCCGACTTCATAACGTCGTAGGAAACGCCGGACGGCTTAATGACGACTAAACCGCGCTCGCGATCTATCCCGCTCACGTTGCCCCATGTGTAAAGCACAAGGCCTCGTCTAACAAGCTCCAAATTCGCTTCAAAAACGTCTTCTTTAAGTTTGCCAATATCCATGATAACCGTCTAAATCAGCCTAAAAAACCGAGAAACAAGTTTATCCGACAAAATAGGAATAGATCACGATAATTATGAAAATCAATCCTACTGAAGCCGCTACGTCAACCCAATTCCAACTGGCTTTTGTAATCGCCTTTTGTTCGGCTGTCGCGGTTGAATAAGTTAATCCTTCAAGTTGTTCCGGAGAAGGCTTTTTCGTCAGGAGACTAACCAGGAACATCAACAACGCGCAAATAACCGTCAAATAAATGCACATAAAGGTGTAACTAGTCGTGGCAAACCAATGCAAATAACCGTTGTGGAACGGAGCGACTCCGTCGATGATCTCACACGCGAGTCTGCCCATGCCAAGCAGAAAACCGACAACCAACGCGGTTAGACATCCGGGTCCGTTGACGCGCTTAGAGAAAACGCCGATGAAGAACACGACAAAAATCGGCGGAGCCATGTACGACTGAACGCTTTGCAAATAATTGTAGAGCGACCCCTTCATCATCGAAATCGTCGGAATCCATAACAAACCTAAAACGACCATGAAGCACGTAGCGACGCGACCAATCCAAACCATGTTCTTTTCGGAAGACTGCGGGCGCAGTTTCTTATAGATATCCATCGTAAAGAGCGTTGAACACGAGTTGAAAACAGACGCCAACGAACTCATAAGAGCGGCAAGCAGACCGCCGATAACAATGCCGCGCAAGCCTGTCGGAAGAACTTCTTTAACAAGAATCGGGAAAGCCTGATTACCGTCGAACAACACCTCTGGATTCAATTTCCCCTGGGCGGCGGCGCCATAAGCAATCATACCCGGAACAATAAAGAGGAAGACCGGCGTTAATTTCAAATAGGCGCCGAAAATAGTCCCTCGGCGCGCCGCCTTCTGATCGGTTGCGGCAAGCGTTCGCTGAACGATATACTGGTCGGTACACCAATACCAAAGTCCCACGACCGGCGCGCCAAAAAGAAGCCCAAACCAGGGATACTTCGGGTGAGAAATCGGTTTCCAGAGGTTGAAATGAT
>JAEEGL013826120.1_pt1 | contig 14725 bp, 9 predicted proteins | sample 9134231 | NCBI WGS metagenome assembly JAEEGL01 (sample SAMN16246548, study PRJNA631951) | gut metagenome | biome: gut microbiome; feature: rumen; material: fiber-attached | host: Bos | place: Iran: Karaj | collected 2018-10 | reverse complement strand
TGTTATCAACAAATCTCCTTTAGTGCAATTTTGCAAAAGGAACTTTTCAATTTCACCAAAGTTTTCAATTGTTGGAAAATAATTACACTCGTGTCCCATTTCTCTGATCTTTTCACAGAGAGTACGTGAGCTGATTCCAAGATTATCAGTCTCTCTGGCTGCATAGATGTCTGCAAGCACAACGTGATCTGCCAAAGAAAGTGCTGTGGCAAATTCGTTCATAAGAGCCTTGGTCCTGGTGTAGGTGTGAGGCTGGAATACACACCAGATCTTGTTGTGGGGATAATTCTGTGCTGCGTTAAGGGTTGCTGCAATCTCAGTGGGATGGTGGGCGTAATCATCGATGATGGTCACCCCTGCAATCTCACCCTTGTGCTCAAAACGTCTGCTGGTTCCGCCAAAACCGGAAAGAGCAACTGCCATATGAGTTCTGTCTATCTTCAGAATGTCTGCTACAGTAATAGCTGCAAGAGCGTTAAATACATTGTGGATTCCGGGAACTGCCAGCTTGACGAAAAGAGTCTCTCCGTCTGAAAGGTGAGCTGTAAAGGAAGGATTTCCCTGCTCATCGTAGGAGATATCTGTAGGATAGTAGTCACAGCTTTCTTTTTCACCGTAGGTAACAATGTTGCACTTAAGCCCCTGAGTGATTTCTGATACGTTGTCGATGTCGCCGTTTATGACAAGTGTTCCGTCCTCCGGCAGAAGTTCTGCAAACTTTCTGAAGGAATGTCTGATGTCGTCCAGGTCCTTGAAGAAATCAAGATGGTCTGCATCTATATTTGTGATCACACTGATCTTTGGGAAAAAGCTGAGGAAGCTGTTGGTATACTCGCAGGCCTCAGTGACAAAATACTCGGAGCTTCCAACTCTGATGTTTCCGCCGATGTCCTTAAACACACCACCGATGGAAAGAGTGGGATCTGTATCTGCCTCGAGCAGAATCTTTGAAAGCATGGAAGTTGTAGTGGTCTTGCCGTGAGTTCCGCTGATCGCAATGGGAAGCTCGTACTCCTTCATGATCTGTCCAAGAAGCTGAGCTCTTGTGAGCATGGGGATTCCTGCGGCCTTGGCAGCAATAAATTCCGGATTGTCCGGGTGAACAGCTGCAGTGTAAACTACCACATCTATTTTTTCTGAGTTGTTGATATTTTCGGCCTTCTGACCATAGATGACTTTGACACCCTTTGCTTCAAGAGCCTTGGTCATAGCGGATTCCTTGGAATCTGAGCCGGAAATCTTAAAGCCTTCTTCTATGAGAATCTGAGCAAGACCGCTCATGGATATACCGCCGATTCCCATGAAATAAACATGTACGGGATTTTTGAAGTCGATTTTATACATATTAAAATCCTCGATTCTTTACATTAACGATTTTATCGCATTTATTATAGTACGTTTTTTATTATTGTCAAAAAACAAAAAATGATTACATTAACGTAATATAATTTGTCATTAATTTAAGTACCAATACATATTTTTTTAATGCATTCTTTATGATATACTTTTATTTAGGAAGAAAGCGGTTTTCTGTGACACCGGTTAAAAGGAAAAATAACAGGTGTTTGGTGAATCAGAACGGCTATTTTACAACGAGGTGGAACATGATAAAAAAAGAAATGATCGCCATGCTCTTGGCAGGGGGCCAGGGCAGCAGATTGGGAGTGCTGACATCTAAGATGGCTAAGCCGGCAGTCTCATTTGGGGGAAAGTATCGAATCATTGACTTCCCGTTAAGCAATTGTATCAATTCAGGAGTGGACACTGTCGGTGTTCTCACACAGTATCGTCCGCTCAGACTTAATTCTCACATTGGCATAGGTATTCCGTGGGATCTGGACCGTAACTTTGGAGGTGTTACAGTTCTTCCTCCCTATGAAAAGAGCGCAAACAGCGAGTGGTATACCGGTACAGCCAATGCTATTTACCAGAATCTTGAATATATGGAGAGCTACAATCCGGATTATGTACTGATCCTCTCAGGAGATCATATATATAAGATGGATTATGAGACTATGCTTGATTTCCACAAGTCCAGCGGCGCTGATGCAACCATAGCTGTTATGCCTGTTCCCATGGAGGAGGCCAGCAGATTCGGTATCATGATCACCGATGAAAACAAGCGCATTATTGACTTTGAGGAAAAGCCTGAGCATCCGAGATCAAACCTTGCATCTATGGGTATTTATATCTTTACATGGAAGGCTCTTAAAGAGGCGCTTATCAGCAACAAGGATCAGGCCGGTCTTGACTTTGGTAAGCATATTATTCCTTATTGCAAGGAAAAAGGACAGTCACTCTTTGCCTATGAGTTTGACGGCTACTGGAAGGATGTAGGAACTCTTACTTCCTATTGGGAGGCCAACATGGAGCTTATCGATATAGTTCCTGAGTTCAACCTCTATGAAGAGTACTGGAAGATATACACCTCAAGTGACGTTCAGCCACCTCAGTATATGGGGCCTGACAGTGCCATTGAGCGCAGTATTGTTGGTGAGGGATGCGAGATCTACGGAAAGGTATACAACTCCGTTATCAGTCCCGGCGTTAAGATTGGAAAAGACACCGTGATATCCCATTCCATCATCATGAATGGAACAGAGATCGGCGATGGCTGTCATATTGAAAAGTCAATTATCGCTGAGAAGGTTCAGATCGGACATGGCGTAACACTTGGCGCCTTTGATCAGAAAGAAAACGAGACCAAGCCCGGTATCTACTGTGAAGGTCTCTGCACTATCGGCGAGAAATCAGTTATTCCTAACGATGTAAAGATTGGTAAGAATACAATGGTTTCCGGAATCACCACTTATGAGGATTATAATGATGGTATCCTCGAAAGTGGAAGAACATTAGATAAGGCAGGTGATTGACATGAGGGCGATTGGCATTATTTTAGCAGGTGGCAGCAGTAGCAGAATGTTGGAATTGTCCAAAAGAAGAGCTGTTTGTGCTATGCCGGTGGCAGGTTTTTACAGAAGTATCGACTTTGCCCTTAGTAACATGACCAACTCTCACATTCAGACAGTTGCCGTATTTACACAGTACAATGCAGGAAGTCTGAACACTCACCTTTCTTCATCCAAGTGGTGGGACTTCGGACGTAAACAGGGTGGACTTTATGTTTTCACTCCTGCGGTTAAGGCTTCAGGTAACCTCTGGTACAGAGGAACAGCGGATGCAATTGCGCAGAATCTCGAATTTTTAAGAAGCTGCCATGAGCCGTATGTTGTTATTACTTCAGGCGATTGCGTATATAAAATGGATTACGCCAAGCTTCTTGAATATCACATCCAGAAGCAGGCAGACATCACTGTTGTATGTAAGGATATGCCGGCGGATATCGATACCGAGAGATTCGGAACGATCCGCATGAATGAAGAGAGCCGCATCGAGGAATTCGAGGAAAAACCCGTGGTATCCAGATCCAATACCATTTCCTGCGGTATATATGTTATCAGAAGAAGACAGCTCATCGAGCTCATTGAAAGAGCTGAAGCGGAAGAGAGATACGACTTCGTAAGAGATATCCTTGTGAGATACAAGGACATGAAACGTATCTATGGCTATAAGATCAAGGATTACTGGATGAACATTGCTTCAGTATCCGATTACTACAGGACCAACATGGATTTCTTAAAGCCTGAGGTCAGACAGTATTTCTTCCGCGAGTACCCCGGTATTTACACCAAGGTAGTGGACCTTCCGCCTGCCAAGTATAACGTGGGCGTAAACGTTCGCAACAGCCTGGTTTCAAGTGGCTGTATAATAAATGGAACCATAGAGGATTCAGTGATATTTAAGGGCGCATTTATCGGAAACAACTGCTACATCAAGAACTCCATTATTCTCAACGATGTTTATATTGGAGACAATACACACATCGAGAACTGCATCGTGGAGAGTCATGGCACTATTCAGGCCAACTCTTTCTACAAGGAAGACAATGGAATCAAGATTGTAGTGGAAAACAACGAAAGGTACGTTCTTTAAATATAAAATACTTCAGAAAAAATGACCAGAGGGGGTTGTTAAAAATGAAGATTACAGATGTTCGTGTGAGAAAAGTTGCAAAGCAGGGGAAAATGCGTGCAGTAGTTTCAGTTACCTTTGATAACGAGTTTGTAGTTCACGATATCAAGGTAATTGAAGGTGAGAGGGGCTTGTTCATAGCAATGCCCAGCAAGAAGTCCTCAGACGGAGAGTACCGCGACATAGCACATCCGATCAATTCGGACATGCGCAAGGTGCTGCAGGATACTATTCTTGAGGCCTTTGAAAAGGCAGCTGACGTAGAAGAAACTTCTGAAGAAGAGTAAAACAATTCAAAGAAGAACATGAACTAGGGGGCTTAGAGTACTAAGCCCCCTGTGTTTTGGTGCGAGAGATGTTTGAGTTTATCAGAAAGTTTTTTGCCGGAGAGAGTAAAGAGGAAACAGGAAGTATGTATATAATTGCCGGACTTGGTAATCCAGAGAAGAAATACTTTGGAACGAGGCACAATGTAGGTTTTGACACCATCGATGTCTTGTCAGACAAGTACAATATCGGTCTTACAGAGACTAAGTTCAAAGCCGCTTTTGGAAAAGGAAGAATAGGGGACAACAGGGTTATCCTTGTAAAGCCCTTGACATATATGAATCTTAGCGGAGAAGCAATCCGCCCCTTGTGTGACTACTTCAAGGTGGACCCTACAAAGGAGCTTATTGTGATTTCGGATGACGTTGAGCTTGATGTGGAAAATCTTCGGATCCGTCCGAAGGGAAGTCACGGCGGACACAACGGCCTTAAGAATATAATCGCCCAGCTGGGAAACAGTGATTTTTGCCGCGTCAGAATAGGAGTCGGTAAAAAGCCGAAGGAATATGACATGGTGGACTGGGTACTGGGACATTTTGACGGCGATGACAAGGTGGCAATGAAAAGGTCCATAGAAAGAGCTGCAGATGCTGTTGTTGAGATAATGGAGAATGGCGTTGACTCTGCTATGAACAAGTTTAATGGCAAAAAGGAATAATAATGAGAGCTATCACAACTCCACTGAATGAACTGACACAATTTAAAGAGATAAACGCATATCTGGACAAGCCCTTTGCCTGTGCAGAGGTCACCGGCTGCGTCGATTCTCAGAAGCTCCATTTTATAGACGGCCTGGGAGCGGAGTTCAAGTACAGGATAATCGCTACCTACTCGGACCTTCGCGCAAAAGAGATATATGAGGACTACAAGTTTTATGATAAAAACGTCACGGTATATCCCGCGAAGGACCTTATTTTTTATCAGGCAGATGTCCACAGCAATGAGATAGTTCGCCAAAGGATCAGGTGCATGAGAAGACTTCTCGAGGGAAGACCAGTCACAGTTGTGACCACCTTCTCTGCACTCATGGCGCCCCAGATAAGGCCTGAGGTAATAAAAGAGCACATTCTTGGTCTTTCCAGACACAGGCAGGCTGACCAGAGCGAGCTTGCAGGCAAGCTGGTGGAGATGGGGTACATAAGGAATTATCAGGTAGAAGGCCCCGGCGAGTTCTCAATAAGAGGTGATATTCTCGACGTTTTTGACCTGACGGAGGAAAACCCCTACAGAATAGAATTCTGGGGAGATGAAATAACAGCTATAAGAAGCTTTGATATTCTCTCTCAGAGATCCCTGGAAAAGCTCGAGTCCATCGAGATCTATCCGGCATCAGAGCTTATCATGGATGAAAAAAGGCTTCATGAGGGACTGGATAAGATCGAAGCAGAAGCTGACGTAATGGTAAAAAAGCTTCGCGCGGAGTTTAAGACCAAGGAAGCTCATCAGCTAAAGACCATGGTGGAGGAGCTTAAAGAAGAACTTTTAGAGCTTAAGTCCACCGTTAATCTTGAGAGCTATATCAGATATTTTTACGATGACACAGTTACCATGCAGGAGATGTTCCCCAAGGGAAAGAGCTGCATTTTTATCGATGAACCTCAGCATGTGCTTGAGCATGCAAGAGCAGTTGAGATGGAATTTCGGGAGAGCATGACCCACAGAGCGGAGAAGGGTTACGTTCTGCCGGGCCAGATGGATCTTCTTTATTCTGTGGAGAACTGCATCGCCAGAATGGGGAATGGAAGGAGAGTGCTCATTTCGACTCTTCAGATGCCAAAGTCCCAGAATGATTTTGAACCTGAAAAAAGCTTCAGCATAAGTGCAAGAAGTATTGCTGCTTACAACAACAGCTTTGAAGCACTGGTCAGCGACCTTAAAAGCTATGTGAAAAAGGGCTACAGAGTTCTTATTCTCTCTGGCTCCAGAACAAGAGCGAAGCGTATTGTTGAAGATCTTCGCGACAACGGAGTATCTGCCTTTTACAGTGAAGATCCCGGAAGAACCCTCCAGCCCTCGGAGATAATGACCTATTACGGCAGAATATTAAAGGGCTTTGAATATCCTGACATCAAGTTTGCCGTCATCGCTGAGAGCGACATTTTTACTGAGCACGTAAAAAAGAAAAAGAAGAAAAAGAGTGCCTACAAGGGCGAGAAGATATCTGATTTTGCGGACCTTAAGATAGGAGACTACGTAGTTCATGAGGATCACGGCCTTGGAATCTATCGCGGAATCGAAAAGATAGAGACCGACCATGTCGTGAAGGACTACATTAAGGTTGAGTACGCAGGGGGCGGCAATCTTTACGTCCTTGCTACAGGCCTTTCTGTTATCCAGAAGTATGCTTCCGGCGGAGACGATGAGACAACCCACAAGCCTAAGCTCAATAAGCTGGGATCGGGGGACTGGTCTCACACCAAGAGCAGAGTAAAGGCCGCCGTAGAGGAGGTTGCCCAGGATCTTGTAGAGCTCTATGCAAAAAGACAGCAGACCAAGGGCTACGAATTTGGAAAAGATACAGTGTGGCAGCAGGAGTTTGAGGATGCTTTTCCCTATCAGGAAACAGAGGATCAGCTGACTGCTATTGAGGATACAAAAAGGGACATGGAGTCTTCGAAGATAATGGACAGACTTATCTGCGGAGATGTTGGTTTTGGAAAAACAGAGATTGCCATCCGTGCAGCCTTCAAGGCTCTTCAGGACGGAAAACAGGTGGCTGTTCTGGTGCCGACAACAATCCTTGCCCAGCAGCACTACAACACTTTTTCTGAGAGAATGAGAAACTTCCCGGTGAGAGTTGATCTGATGTCCAGATTCAGAACTCCGGCTGAGCAGAAAAAGACCGTGACAGACCTTAAAAAGGGACTTGTCGATATTGTTATCGGAACTCACAGAATCCTTTCGAAGGATATACAGTACAAGGATCTTGGACTCCTTATTGTCGATGAGGAGCAGAGATTTGGCGTAACCCACAAGGAAAAGATAAAGACCATGAAGGAGAGCGTGGACGTTCTTACGCTGTCCGCAACGCCTATTCCCAGAACCCTCCATATGTCACTGGTTGGTATAAGGGAGATGAGCGTTCTGGAGGAGGCTCCAAATGACAGAATGCCTATCCAGACCTATGTCATGGAGTACAACGACGAGCTTGTACGTGAAGCTATAGTCAGGGAGCTTTCAAGAAACGGTCAGGTTTACTATGTTTATAACAGGGTCAATACCATCGCTGATGTGGCAGCCCAGATACAAAAGCTCGTTCCGGAGGCCAATGTGGCTTTTGCCCATGGACAGATGAAGGAGTCTGAGCTCGAGAGGATAATGTACGACTTCATCGATGGGACTATCGACGTACTTGTCTCCACAACTATCATTGAGACCGGACTTGATATTCCGAACGTCAACACCATGATCATACATGATTCGGATAAAATGGGACTTTCCCAGCTCTATCAGCTGCGAGGAAGAGTCGGAAGATCAAACAGAACGGCCTATGCGTTCCTGATGTACAAGAAGGATAAGATGCTAAAAGAGGTTGCTGAAAAGAGACTCTCTGCCATCAGGGAGTTCACTGACCTTGGAAGCGGCTTTAAGATTGCCATGCGAGACCTTGAGATTAGAGGAGCGGGCAGCCTTCTTGGTAAAAAACAGAGCGGACACATGCAGGCTGTCGGATATGATATGTACTGCAAGATGCTCGGCGAGGCGGTAAGACACCATAAAAACGCTGATGAGGAAACCACCTCTGAATATGTACTGGAGGATATCCACACCAGTGTAGACCTGGATGTCAGTGCCTTTATTTCTGACAATTACATCATGAATGAGGAGCAGAAGCTTGAAATCTACAAGAGGATCGCAAGCCTTGAAAACCAGGGCGAGTCCGATGACATGAGAGATGAGCTCATGGACAGATTCGGAGCTGTTCCTGATACGGTAATGAATCTTCTTCGTATTTCTATCATAAGGACAAGAGCCCACAGGCTCTACATTCTTGAAATTAAGGGCGGAGATGGAATTCTTGAATTCAAGATAAGCCCTGCAGCTAAAATAGATGCAGGAAAGATCCCGGGATTTGTGGCCTCCTTCAAGGGAGCCATGACCTTCCACAGCGCAGGAACTCCGGCCTTTGTCTACAAATACAAAAAGGATACAAACCCTGAAAAGGCCGGTCAGCAGCTTCTTGAGGACACAGAAAAGATACTCACCGCGATGGAGAATCTCCGAACGGAGTAAGAATAACTGCTTACAGTATCGAATACTGTAAGCAGTTTTTTATTCCAATATTTGGTTGTAATATTTCAAAAGGTATTCTAAAATAGTTTGAAACCTTTTTAACATTTTAAAGTGATGAAGCATAAGGCATAAAGCAAGAGCTTTAGATATTATATTTAGAGAAGGAGAGAACTGTATGATAAACCAGCAGTATAAAGAAATGCTTTCGGGCAAGTCTGTTATCAGAGAGCTTTCTGAATATGCAACAGCAAGGGGAAAAGAAATCGGCTACGAGAACGTTTTTGACTTCAGTCTTGGAAATCCCAGCGTTGAGGTCCCTGAGGAATTTACAAATGAGATGATCCGTCTTCTTAAGGAAGAGGATACCATGACTCTTCACGGCTATACTCCAAGTCTTGGAAATCCGCTTTTCAAGGAGAAGATAGCAGAGTCTTTGAATGAGCGCTTTGGCATGAATTACGGACCCGAGCATATCTTTCCAACGACAGGAGCAGCAGGTGCGATCTCACATGCTGTTCGCGCTGTAACAAAGCCCGGAGATGAAGTTATTGCCTTCGCGCCATTTTTTCCTGAATACAGACCATACATAAATGGAGCAGGTCTTGAGCTTAAGCTCGTTCCTGCTGACTTTAGCAGCTTCCAGATTAACTTTGAGAAGTTTGAAGAACTGCTTACAGAAAAAGTAGCTGCAGTATTGGTCAACACACCTAATAACCCATCCGGAATTGCCTATTCAACTGCAACTCTGGAGCGCCTTTCTTCTATATTAAAGGAAAAGTCTGCAAAATTCGGACATAACATCTTCCTTTTGTCAGACGAACCTTACAGAGAGATAGTATTTAAGGGCGCTGATGCTCCCTATGTGTCAAAATTCTATGATCACACCTTAAGCTGCTATTCTTTCTCAAAGTCCCTTTCTCTTCCCGGAGAGAGAATCGGCTACGTGGCTGTAAATCCTGCCTGTGAAGGAGCTGATATCATAGTTCCTATGTGCGGCCAGATTTCCAGAGGAACCGGACACAACTGCCCGCCTTCAATAATTCAGCAGGCTGTTGCTCCTGTTTGCGGACTTACAGCGGACCTTTCGGTTTATGAGACCAATATGAATATCATCTACGATACCCTTGTGGAGCTCGGCTTTGAGGTTGTTAAGCCCGGCGGAACCTTCTACATCATGCCCAAGGCTCTTGAGGAGAGCTCGATTGAGTTCTGCAAAAAGGCGAAGGACTATGATCTTATCTTTGTTCCGGCAGATGGCTTTGGTGCACCGGGCTATTTCCGCATGGCTTACTGCATTGATACAGAGAAGGTTGAACGTGCAATGGTAAGACTTAAGGAATTCGTAGAAAAAGAATATAAATAATCCGGAGAAAAAGTATGAAAAAAGAAGTTTCAATAAAAATCGGTGCTGAGGGGATAAAAAGCGCCATCATTTACCTTATCACAACTGTGATCTACACAATTTTGGTATTCACTGTAGATAAGGCACCTATAGGTCCAAACGAGTCAGTTGTAGGCTTTTCAAAGATAAACGGAAAGGTCGCTGCCCGTTTTGGATACAATTCATTATTTGATACTATAACTGATGTGACAATGATAATTGCCATTTTGGTTGCAGCAGGCTTTGCAGTCCTTGGACTTATGCAGCTGATAAAGGGCAAGAGCCTTGCAAGGGTTGATAAAAAGATCTACGGCCTGGCCCTTGTTTATATCGTTGTCATGGTATTGTATGTTTTTTTTGACAAGGTACCTTTAAACTACAGACCCGTGATAATGCCCGGGGAGACAGAGCTTGAAGCTTCCTTCCCCTCAACCCACACACTGGTTGTATGTGCCATTATGTCTACAGCTTCTCTTTTCTGGAAGAAGATATTTGATGGCAAGGGCAAATATGTGAAGGATTCCTCTGTAAGCAGCTCATCAGTGTTTATTTCCGGTGACAAGGAGAAGCTTCGCAAATGCTTTGTCACTTTTGCGGATGTTGTGATGCTGGTCGCAGTTGTAGGAAGAATACTGGCCGGAGTGCATTGGCTCACCGATATAGGCGGAGGATTACTGATTTCTGCGACTATCAAGGAGTTCTATAGTGCTCTTTTTATAGGAAAACTGGAGATTGAAGATTGAAAAGTCGCATGGGCGTTGGCCTAAAAGTGATTTTTTATCCAAGAATGCGTTGACAATGCGGATTAATGAGTGTAAACTCTATTTCGTAATGACTTTATTGTTTTAGCGAGCTACACCAATTAAGTGTTTTATGAGGAGGAATATTGGAAATGGCAGAGACAAAGAAGACAGAAGTAGTCAAGCCCGGTTCAGTTAAGGCCGTTGCAGCAGCTGCTGTTGCAGAGGTTAAGAAGGCTGAGGAGAAGGCTGAAGCTAAGAAGGCAGAGAAGAAGGCTGCAGCTAAGAAAGCACCTGCTAAGAAGGCAGCTGAGAAGAAAGCTCCTGTAAAGAAGGCAGAGGTTAAGAAAGAGGAGAAGGCTGTAGCAAAGAAGGAAGTTGTTAAGAAGGCAGCTCCTAAGAAGACCGCTGAGAAGAAGGCTCCTGCAAAGAAGGCAGAAGCTAAGGCTTCCGATGTTAAGACAAATATCGTTCTTCAGTATGGCGACAAGGCTGTATCTTATGCAGATCTTGTACAGAATGCAAAGAACAAGTTCCAGTATGATATGGGCGGCAACGCAGAAGCTGTTAAGAAGATCAGCCTCTATGTAAAGCCTGAGGAGTACAAGGTATACTTCGTAATGGATGATAAGGTACAGGGCAGCTTTGATCTTTGATCTCTGAACTAAATATAAAAGCTATGACAGCTATCGATTCTTTTTCGGTAGCTGTCTTTTATTGCCCTAAAATACCATAGTTTCGGGATTGTTTATAATTAGTTTATATTTTATTAATAAAATACTTGACATCAGACAATGTTAAATTTAAACTTAAATATAATTTCTCATCTATCATGGGGAGTTGCAAACTAGGCGCTTTAACGCATAAAAGTGGTAAAAGAACAACGCTTTAAACCGCTGAGTGGCAACGTATAGATGAAATCGAAAAATAGGAAAAGAGTTGTGGAGGTGAACATGGGCCAGGCTGAGTTCGAAGAGGTCGGCGGTTTACTAGCTGACGCTTTGATGGAAGAAAACAAGCTGGAGCTTTTGGGGACTGAATCAGGCGGTACATCAGATACCGGTGCGGAACACGTATATATAGTCTTTTCCGAAGAAATCAGCATCGAAAATGGAATAGAGATCATCAAACAGCAGGTTTTATCCGGAGCTGAACCCGACATCAGAAGAATTGATGATGCAGGTCATGCAGCTGTACTGGTTGTGACTACTTCTCAGAGACAGCAGATTGAGACTCTTGATGAGGTGGTTAAGGTCAAGATAAACGAGGCTGCTGATGTCTTAAAAAAAAACAGCGAACCCAGGTTCAGCGATACGACAGGATCTGAGGTGACTGAGGAGTCTGATACAGACAGCGCTGCGGCAGAGGCCTTAGTGGCAGAGGCAGATAAGCAGGAAATAGCAGAGGAAGAAATACCTGCTTCAGAGATCAGCGCTTTAGCTCCTGAGAAGGAAGACACAGCTACGGAGCATATTGTTAAGGAAGAAACAGCTCAGGAAACCTATGACGAGGCTGTTACCGGCGCTCAGACGATGGCAACGGTAGTGGAATCCGGAGTATCAGTAAATGAAGGACAGGGCGGAAGCTCCGTGGGTATCATTTTTGCAATCGTAGCGGCAGTTTGTATTGTGATCGCAGCGGCTGTGGTATTTATCAGGAAAAAGAGATAAATTTTGGGGATTTGGTAAAGCTGTACCGTGAAGACAAACCGGTGCATTTTTATAAGAAACAAAATAATTAAAGATGGAGGAGAAAGTGTATGAAGAGAAAAATGTGCCCTGAAAAGGCGCTGGCTGTAATCCTGAGCGCATCGCTCGCATTTTCACCGGCAGTTACAGCAGCAGCTTCTTCAGGAAACAGCGCAGAAGAGCCTGCAGAAGAAGAGCTTTTAGTAGAAGAAGCTTCTGAGCAGGATCTTGTTGACGGGGAAGCTTCCGAAGAGGCATTAGTCCTCGAGGAGAGCGAGGAGAAGCCTGTATTTGAAAAGGTTGACCCTGAAGCAGAAGGACTTGATGGCGTTAAGGCAGAGGTTGCTGAAGCAGAGGTAGCTGAAGTAGAAGAGGCTAAGAAGGATCCTGATGAGCAGACAAGAGTAATCATTGTTATGGAAGGCGACAGCGTACTTGACGCCGGCTTTGACACTGAGAACCTTGCAGAGAACGAAGCTGCTATGGATCTTTCAGAAGAAATCGTAAAGGACCAGGAGAGCACAGTTGAGAAGATCTCTGAAGAGGCCCTTGACGGTGAGGGACTTGATGTTAATTACAACCTTTCAATCATCACAAACGCTGTATCAGCAGACGTCCTTTACAAGGATATTGAGAAGATTGAGCAGGTTGACGGAGTTGCAGCTGTTTATGTAGCTCAGCAGTATGAGCCTCAGGCATCAGCTGAGCCAATGACAATTACTTCCGGCGATATGGTTGGAAGCTATTCAACATGGGCTACAGGCTACACAGGCGCTGGAACAAGAGTTGCAGTTATTGATACAGGTATTGATGCTGATCACCCATCCTTCGATGGAGCAGCATTTGATGCTCATCTTGCTGAGACAGCTGAGAAGGCTGGCAAGACAGTTGCTGATTATGATCTTCTTGATGCAGAGGAGATCGAGGCAGTTCTTCCTAACCTCAATGCAACACAGAGAAACAGCGAGATCACAGCAGAGACACTTTTCTTAAATGATAAGATTGCTTATGCATTTAACTATGTTGACAAGAACCTTGACGTTACTCATGACAATGATGATGAGGGTGACCATGGTACACACGTATCAGGTATCGCTACAGCAAACGCTTATGTTCCTGATGTTAATTCAGAGGCAGGCTTCGTAAGACAGGATGCAGGCGTGGTTGGTATCGCTCCTGATGCACAGCTCATCACAATGAAGGTTTTCGGAACAAACGGCGGAGCTTACAGTGATGACTACATGGCAGCTATTGAGGATGCACTTCTTCTTAAGGCTGACGTTGTTAACCTGAGCCTTGGTTCATCAGTTGCCGGTTATTCGGCAGATTCTGAGGCATATATCAATGACATCTTCAAAAAGCTTGAGGGAACAAGCACTGTAGTATCTATCTCAGCAGGTAACTCAGGACGCTGGGCAGATGATTCTCAGTGGGGCGTTAACCTTAGCAAGGATGTTAACCAGGATACAGTAGGATCTCCCGGATCTTATTACAATGCTCTTACAGTTGCAAGTGCTAACAACAGCGGTGTTACAGCTAACTATTTTGCAACATCTGATGGAGCTAGAGTATTCTACACAGATGGTAATGAAACACTCGCACCTAAGTTCACAACTCTTGATACATCAGCTGATCAGTCAGGAACAGAGCTTCCTTTCGTATTCCTTGCTTCAAAGGGTGAGGCTGCTGATTATGAAGGTGTTGATGTAACAGATAAGATTGTATTTGTACAGCGTGGTAGCATCACATTCGGCGAGAAGCAGATGAATGCTGAGGCAGCAGGCGCTAAGGCAGTTGTTATCTACAACAACCAGGCAGGCACAATCACAATGACACTTCAGGGAAGCACAGCTGTTATTCCTGCAGTATCAATCACACTTGCTGAAGGCCTTGCAGTTGCTGAGACAGCAGAAGAAGTTGCTGAGGGCGTTTACGAAGGAACACTTTCAGTATACGGAAAGGTTGCTACAAACTACAACGCAGCTGACGGATACACAATGAGCAGCTTCTCATCTTACGGTGTTCCCGGAACTCTTGACCTCAAGCCTGAGATCACAGCACCCGGCGGAAACATCTATTCAACAAGAGACAATGGTGAGTACGGTCTTATGAGCGGAACTTCCATGGCAGCTCCTTCTATCTCAGGACAGAGCGCACTTGTTGAGCAGTACATCAGAGAGAACAAGCTTGCAGAGAAGACCGGCTTATCAGTTCGTACACTCGCACAGTCACTTCTTATGGCAACAGCTGTTCCTCTTCACGAGGACAACGATCCTGAAGCTCCTGAAGTATCACCAAGATCACAGGGTGCAGGTCTTGCAAAC
>JAEEGL012845818.1_pt1 | contig 14725 bp, 14 predicted proteins | sample 9134231 | NCBI WGS metagenome assembly JAEEGL01 (sample SAMN16246548, study PRJNA631951) | gut metagenome | biome: gut microbiome; feature: rumen; material: fiber-attached | host: Bos | place: Iran: Karaj | collected 2018-10 | reverse complement strand
GCAAAAATCACTAACATACGATCTTATTAATGAGGAAGGACCTGCTCATGATAAAAAGTTTAAAATGTCTGTAAAAATAGATAATATTGTTTATGGAGAAGGGGAAGGTCATACAAAAAAAGAGGCGGAACAAGAGGCTGCGAAAAGCGCTTTACAAAAACTTGTAAAGGACAAATAGTTATATATTTGTTCTTTTTTAGATTTGTGATATCATGTATATAGTAAAGGAGTGATTTTATGGATGATGATGATAAGCCATCAGTTTTAATAGTTATGGCTGCCATAATTCTTTTTGCTCTAGTTATATTTATAACGTTGGTAATAAAATAAGAAGCTTATTAAGCTTCTTAATTTTTTATATTTAAAATTATTGGTAATACAATAGGCTTTCTTCCTGTCTCTTCTTTTATAAAATTGTTTAACTCTTTAGTTATTTCTGATTTTATATCAGTATAAGTTGCTTTTTTAAGTTTTAGTTTTTGAAGAATTGTTTTTTCGGCAATGTCTTCAATTTTTTTGATTAATTCTTCATTTTCATTAATAAGAATAAAACCTCTTGTAGTCACCATTGGTTTAGCTAATAGTTTTCTAGTTTCCATATTTAGATTGACTATTACCACTAGAATTCCTTCGCTAGCCATTATTTTTCTATCATTTAGGACTGCTCCAGAAATATCACCGATGCGGCTTCCGTCAACAAATGTTTCAGTTACTTCAAAATTACCAACTTTTGTTATGTTACCTCTATCCATTTCTAGAATATCTCCATTATCAAGGACAAAGATGTTTTCTTCATTTATACCACATTCTTTTCCTAAATGAGCATGTCTTTTTAGCATTCTATATTCACCATGAATGGGCATTAAATACTTTGGATTAGTTAATCTAATCATTAGTTTTAATTCTTCAGTCATACCATGTCCAGAAGCATGTATTTCACGATCTGTTTTACTAGTATAAACTTTTACACCTCTTAAATAGAGTTTATTTATAGTGTTTGCTATAGCTCTACCATTACCAGGGATTGCACTTGATGAGAATATAACTATATCACTAGGGTTTAACTTTATTTGTTTGTGCGATCCATCTGCAATACGCGAAAGAGCTGCTAAAGGTTCACCTTGAGTTCCTGTACAAAGTAGAACTACTTCTTCAGGTTTTAGTGTGTTGGCTACTTCTGCAGATACTAAAACATCTTTAGCATCTATATATCCACCTTCCATTGATATGTTGATATTGTTTTCCATGCTTCTTCCAAATACGCATACTTTTCTATTGTATTTTTTACATGTTTCTATTATGTGTTTTAACCTATATATATTTGAAGCAAAAGTTGCAATAATTAGTCTGTTTTCGTGATGCTTTGCAAATACTTCATTTACGGCTTCATCTACTTTTGATTCAGATAATGAGAAACCTTCGTCTAAAACATTAGTGCTTTCACTCATAAGAAGAGTAACTCCTGCTTTTGATATTTCACTTATTCTAGCAAAATCTGTTACAGGACCAATAGGTGTTAAATCAAATTTGAAATCTCCAGTTTCTACTATAGTACCATTTGGAGTTTTGACTACTATACCATGTGAATCTGGTACAGAGTGGGTAGTTCTAAAAAATGATACTTCGAAATTTCTATATTTTAATTTATCTTCGCTTTTATATGATTTTAATCCTTTGTAATGTATGTTTCTATCTTGTAGTTTCTTTTTAATTAATGCATAAGCTTGATTCGGAGCATAGATGCTTGGTATATTTACACTTTGAAGTAAAAAAGGTATTGCTCCAATATGATCTTCGTGACCATGGGTAATAATTAATGTTTTTATCTTCTTTTCATTGTTTTTTAAGAAAGTAAAATCCGGAAGCACATAATCTATTCCTCTTAACTCTTCTTCTGGGAAGATAACACCGCAATCAATTATTATTATTTCATCATTATGCATTAAGACATACATATTTTTACCGACTTCTCCAAGACCTCCGAGAGCGAAGACATATGTTTTGTCTTTTTTAAACATTTTAATCTCCTTTCATTTGTTTTTTATAAAAGAATCAACCGTAGTAATTATACTACTTTTTTTAATTTTTGTCCACCTGGAAACTTTTATTTGCTTTTTATTTGTTGTATAATATATTTTGTTTGGAGGAATGTTTATGGATAACACTATTAATGAAGTTAGAAAAGCTAATGATATTGTTGATGTTATTTCATCATATGTTTCTCTTACTAAAAGGGGTAAAAACTATTTTGGAGTATGTCCTTTTCATGATGATACTAATCCTAGTATGAGTGTTTCTAGTGAAAAGCAAATATATAAATGTTTTGCTTGTGGAGCAAGTGGTAATGTTTTTACTTTCGTAATGGATTATGAAAATGTTGATTTTAAAGAAGCGTTGTCTATTCTTGCTAAACGTGCTGGTATTTCTATTGGTAGAACAAGTGTAAAAAACAATTCATCTTCATTTGATAAATATTATAAGATGTATGATCTTGCTCTTAAACTATATCAAAATAATATTAATAGTTCCTTAGGCAAAAACGCAATTGAGTATTTAAAAAGTCGTTCTATTACTAAAGAGATAATTCGCGATTTTAAAATAGGGCTTGCCCTTGATAATAAAGCTCTTACTAGTGTTTTATTAAAAAAAGATTATAGTGCTATAGATATGGAAAAATATGGTCTTGGTGATGGTTATAATGATTTATATTATAACCGAATTATGTTTCCTCTTTTTGATACTAATAATAGAGTAGTAGGATTTTCTGGAAGAATTTATAATACTAGTACTGGTAGTAAATATATTAATACTAAAGAAACTCCAATATTTAAAAAAGGAGAACTTTTATATAATTATTATAATGCTAAAGAACACTGTCGTCTTGCTAAAAATGTTATTTTAGTAGAAGGATTTATGGATGTTATAAGACTTTATACTATTGGTATAAAGAATGTAGTTGCTCTTATGGGAACTGCTCTTACTAAACAACAGATTACTTTATTAAAAAGATTATCTACAAATATATATCTTTGTTTAGATGGTGATGCTGCAGGTATAAAAGCTAATTTAGGAGTTGGTACTGATTTAGTAAATGCTGGATGTGATGTATTTGTTATTAATCTTAGTGATGGATATGATCCAGATGAATATATATTAAAAAATGGGAAAGAAAGTTTTTTAGCATTATATGATAAGGCACTTCCTTTTAATGAATATAAGATATATCATATGAGAGATGGTCTTAATTTATCTAATATGGATGATAAGACTAAGTATGTAAATTCTGTTTTATCTGAGGTGTCTAAAGAGACAGATGATATAAAAAGAGAGTTTTTACTAAAAAAAATGAGTGCTGAATTCGATATTGATATAAATATTTTAAAAAATAACTTGAAAAAACAAGAAAAATATAGTAAAATTGAAACGTTAAGTAAAAAACCGGAGAAAAAAGATAAAATTGATAAGTATACTAAGGCTACTTATGGTATTTTATATGCTATGATGAATAGTTATGAAAAAACTAAAATTTATGAAAAGAAACTTAACTATTTGCCGATTAAAGAAGCTAGATTTTTAGCTAATGAAATTATATATACTTATCGATATAATGATTCTTTGGTTTTAGCGGATTTTATTACCAATTTATATTCTAAACCAGAACTATTATCTTTGGTTAGAGAAGTAATGAAAAACGTTAGTGATGATGAGTCTGAGGATGCAATTTTTAATGACTATATAGCGGTTATTAGGGACTATAATAAGAACCAAGAAATAAAAAGGTTAAAGGAAATGATTAATGAAGAAAAAGATCCTGTAAAAAAAGCTATGTTACTTGAAAAGATTAGACTTGTTAAGATGGAGAGTGAAGTTTTGTGATTAATGAAATTAAGTCTTTCGCAGAAAGAGAACAAGATTTACTTGAATTAGGTAAAAAGAATGGGAATAAGGTTACTTTTGAAGAAATTGCAGAGCATTTAAAGGGGATTGAACCAGACAGTGATTCACTAGATGAATTATATAATTTATTTGTTCAAAATGGTATTGAAATAATTTCTAGTGATATTGATGAAGATGACGATGATACTGATGATGATGGTGGAATAATCATTGATGATTCTTCGAATAAGGATATTAAAATTAATGATCCTGTTAGAATGTATTTAAAAGAAATTGGTAGAATTAATTTGTTAACTTCTGAAGAAGAATATGAATATGCTCTTCAAGTTGAAGAAGGAAACGAAGATGCAAAAAGGATACTTGCAGAATCAAATTTACGTCTTGTAGTATCTATTGCAAAAAGATATGTAGGTCGTGGAATGGCTTTTCTTGATTTAATTCAAGAAGGTAATATAGGGCTTATGAAAGCTGTTGAAAAATTCAACCCAAGTAAAGGATATAAGTTTTCAACATATGCAACTTGGTGGATACGTCAAGCTATTACTCGTGCAATTGCAGATCAAGCTCGTACTATAAGAGTACCAGTTCATATGGTTGAAACAATTAATAAACTTGCTAGAGTCCAACGTACTCTTACTCAAGAACTTAATAGAGAACCTACTGATAAAGAAATTGCTGAAAAACTTGGCCTTAGTGAAGAAAAAGTTCGTGAAGTTATTAAGATAAGCCAAGATCCAGTTTCTTTAGAAACACCAATTGGTGAAGAAGAAGATTCGCATCTTGGAGATTTTGTTCCTGATGAAAGAATGATGTCTCCAGAAGAATATGCAACTGCTGAACTATTAAAAGAAGAACTTGCTAGTGTACTTGAAACTCTTACTGAGAGAGAAGAAAAAGTTCTTAGATTAAGATTTGGACTTGAAGATGGTCAATGTAGAACTTTGGAAGAAGTAGGTCAAATATTTGGGGTTACTCGTGAAAGAATAAGACAAATTGAAGCAAAAGCACTTAGAAAGATGAGACATCCATCTAGAAGTAAAAAACTTAAGGATTTCTTAACAGACTAGTGAAGATTTCAAAAAGACTTAGAGTTATTAGTGATTTTGTTCCTGATAACTCTTTTATTTTAGATATTGGATGTGATCATGCTTTGCTAGATGTTTACTGTGCTTTACGCAAGGAAAATGTCAAATGCATAGCTTCGGATATTAACCCTAAACCTCTTGAGTTTGCTGAAAATAATGTGATGAAATATGATGTTTCTGATAAAGTAAAAGTTTCTTTAGGAGATGGACTTGACACCTTTGAGTTTGGTGTTGACACTATAGTTTTGTCTGGGCTTGGGGCTTCGACAATAGTAGAAATATTATCAAGAAAGAAATCTATTATTGCCCTTGTTAAAAGAATTATAGTTTCTTCTAATAATGATTATTATTCTCTTAGAAAAAGTATTTGTGATTTAGGCTTTACTATTGCAGATGAGTCTTTAGTTTATGAAAATGATAAATATTATCCTATAATTTGTTTTGTTAAGGGTAAAAGTGATTATAATTATTTTGAATTGTTGTATGGGCCTGTTCTTTTAAAGAAAAAAGAATCATTGTTTGTCGATTATTTATCATCTTTAAGAGATAAGTTAATTAGAATATGCCCTCACATAACTGATAAATCAAAACAAAAGGGATTTTATAAAGAGATTAGTTTTATTGATGATTATTTATCGAAAAACTAGTTTCTTTTTTTATCTTTTTCCTTCTTTTTCTTTATAGTTATTAAAAAATTTGATATAATTGATATATATGAGTATAGAAGAGGCGTGAGATTATGTATTTGAAAGAGATAAAAACTTCTGGTTTTAAATCATTTGCAGATAAAATAGAGTTAAATCTAGACAATGAAATTACTTGTATTGTAGGTCCAAATGGGAGTGGCAAAAGTAATATTGTTGATGCTGTTAGATGGGTTTTAGGAGAACAATCTGTTAAAAATTTAAGAGGTTCTAATAACATGTCAGATGTTATTTTTTCGGGTTCTAAAACTAGAAATCCTCTTAACATGGCCTCTGTTACATTGATTTTTGATAATACAGATTCTTATATAAAAGTGCCTTATTCTGAAATATCTGTTACTCGTAAAGTATATAGAAGTGGTGAAAATGAGTATTTTATTAATAATGAAAAATGTCGTTTAAAAGATATAAATGATTTATTTTTGGATAGTGGTATTGGTAAATATGCTTTTAATATAATTTCTCAAGGAGAAGTAGTTAATATTATTAATAGTTCTCCTTATGATAGGCGTGCTATATTTGAAGAAGCTGCTGGTGTTTTAAAATATAAAAAACGTAAAGAAGAAGCTCTTCGTAAACTTGAAAAAAGTAATGAAAATATGGTTCGTATTAAAGACATAATTATGGAACTTGATACGCAAATCGAACCTCTTAAAAAACAACGAGAAGAAGCTCTTGCTTATCTTGATTATAAGAAAAAACTATCTGATATAGAAGTTGCTCTTATTGTTAATGATGTTGAAAAACTTAATACAGAATTTCATAATTCTTCAGATAGAATAGCTTCATTACAAGACGAAATAGCTTCTTTAATGGGAAGTTCTAGTTCTTCTGATGTTAAATTAGAAAATGCTAAAGGAGAACTTATAAAAGTTAATGAAAAAATAACTTCATTAAATAATGAATATATTTCATATACAAGAGAACTTGAAAGACTTAATGGTGAAAAAAATATTTTAACAGAACGTAGTAAATATGATAGTGACGATGTTAAAGTTCATGATAATGTTGCTAATCTTAAAGAAAAAAGTCTTTCTCTTAAAACTGAAATGGAATCAATTAAAAAGCAAATCGAACTTATTGAATCTAAAACTAATGAAGTTCTTATTGAAATAGATAAAGTAAGTAGTGATTTTAATAATAAAAATACTGTTATTAAAGATTTAGAATTAGAAATAAATAATAAAAATAAAAGACTTACTGAGATTTCTTATAAAATTAAATCACTTACTGATTATATTGAACAAGGTGCAGGTGTTTCAATTAATGTAAAAAGGGTTCTTTCTAATCCAACACTTAATGGTATTCATAATACTATTTCTAATTTGCTTGATGTGCCTGAAGAATATTTAATGGCTCTTACAGTAGCTTTAGGTGGTGCTAAAGACTACGTTGTAGTTGATACTACTGATAATGCTAAAAGAGCAATAGAATTCTTAAAAAATAATAATTTAGGACGTGTTACTTTCTTTCCGCTTAGTGTTATTAAGCCTAGGTTTATTGATAATGAAACAATGCCTATTTTAAGAAGTATGTCTGGTTTTATTAATACTATGGATAAAATAGTTACATATAATGAAAAGTACGATAATATTGTGAAAAATCAACTTGGTAATGTCTTACTTGTTGATAATTTAGATAATGCTAATAAAATTAGAGATATGATTAATAATAGATATCGTATTGTTACTTTAACAGGTGAAGTTATTAATGTTGGTGGTTCTATTACTGGTGGTAAGGTTAAAACTAGTTCTGTGATTAATGAAAGACATGAACTTGTTAAATTAAATACTGAAAAAGAAAAATTAGAATCAGAAGTTAATGATTTGAAAGCAAAACTTGATTCTGAATTAAAAGATTCACAAGACTATCAGACTATTACTTTTGATGTTCAAAAAAGACGTATCAGTTTGGATGAAGAAAAAGATGTTAAGAAAAACAGATATGATTATGTATCTATGGAATATGATAAAACTATATCAGAACTTTCTAGTTTGGAAGGTATGTCTGTTTTAAATGACCAAGAGACTAAAATTATGGAAAAGTATTATGAGGTAAAATCTCTTAAAGATAAGGTTTCTACTGATTTAGAAAAAGAAAAAGTTGCAAAAGAAAAACTTGAGTCTTTAATCGAGGAACTTGAAGCTTCTTATAGAGTTTCTAGTTCTAAAATCAGGAATCTTGAATCAGAACTTAAAAAATCAGAAATTATCAATTCTAGGAGTAGTATAAAACTAGATTCTTTACTAAATACTCTTAGCGAAAGCTATGAAATGACTTTTGAAAAAGCTAGATCTAATTATATATTAGAAATACCTGAAGATGTGGCTAGAGAACAAGTTTCTAGTTATAAGAAGAAGCTTGCTAGTATTGGACCTGTTAATACTTTAGCTATTGATGAATATGATAGGGTAAATACTCGTTATGAGTTTTTGATGAAACAAAATAGTGATCTTGAGGCTGCTATTGAAGAATTATTGAAAATTATATCAGAACTTGATGAAGTGATGAAGGCTGAATTTCTTCGTTTGTTTAAGCAAGTTCAAGTTGAATTTAATAGAGTGTTCCAAGAACTATTTGGTGGTGGCGAAGCACATCTTGAACTTACTGACAGTAATAATTTACTTGAAACTGGTATTAATATTATTGTTACTCCTCCGGGTAAGAAACTTTCTAGTATTAATCTTTTATCTGGTGGAGAAAAAACACTTACTGCAATAAGTTTATTGTTTGCTATTTTAAATCTTAAAGATATTCCATTCTGTTTATTCGATGAAGTAGAAGCTGCTCTTGATGAGGCTAATGTTGATAAATTTGGGTCTTATTTAGGTAAATATAAAGGAAAGACGCAACTTATAATTATTACTCATAAAAAGAAAACTATGGAGTATGCTAATACACTTTATGGTATAACTATGCAAGAATCTGGTGTATCTAAACTTGTTAGTGTTAAACTTGTGAATTAATTATAATTAATTTACTTGATTTTTATTCTTATTATTGATATTATTTTATATAGAATAGGGGTGCTAGTAATATGGCCAAAAACGATAAAAATTCTAATAATAGTTGGTTTGATGTTGAGGTGCAGCAAACTATCGATAATGATAGTTTTGTTTCCGATGCAAATCATCCTAGTTCTATTGATGGTCCTATTATTGAAGACGCAGAGGTTGTTTATGAGGAAGATCCTAATCAAACAATCATAGATAAAATTAAATATTTAATAAGTACAATTAATACCAAAGTATTAATTATTTTCGTTGCGTTGTTTTTGATAGTACTTGTTGTTATCATAGCAGTTTTGATGTATTTTGCAAAAGTTAATAGTTCATATACTGCTGATATTATAGCCCCAGATGTAATATATATGGGTGAATCTTCAACTGTTTATGTTACTGCGGCAGGAAAAAATAATTTGGAAAATACAGTTACTACATTTGAATCAGATGATGAAAATATTGCTGCTTTTTATTCAAAGAAAGTGGAAGGCAAAGAGGCTGAAAATGTTTTAACTCCAGTTCAAGAAGGTAGAACTACTATAAGAATAAAATCTAAACTGGGTTCTAGAAAACTTGCTAATTATGAATCTGAACTTGTTGTTTGTCCAGCTTTTACTCCTGATTTATTACTTACAAAAAGTATTTCTATAATTGCGAAAGATACATATAAATTACCTGTTGATTTTGGAGAAAAAGAGTGTTCAGATGGCATTACATATGATTCAAAGGATACAAATATAATGACAATTGATGAAAAAGGAGTAATTAACGCTATTGCTCCAGGTACTACTGCTTTAGTAATTAAAAAGGATACTAAAATTATGGAAATTCCTGTAACAGTAACAACTACTTATATTCCTATGACTTCATTTAATGTCATACCTGATAAGGTACAATTGGTTCCAAAACAAAATATTAGATTAAAGGTTGAATATGCACCACTTGATGCTACTACATCTAAAATAAGATTTGTAAGTTCTGATTCTGATATAGTAACTGTTAGCTCGGGTGGTTTAGTTACAGGTATTGCTCCGGGTAATGCCAAGATAACTGTAGCTACTCCTTCAATAAGTGGTGTTAAAATTGTTGAAGTTGTAGTAAATGAAGCTACTTCAAGTGGTGGATCTGGTGTTACAGAAATAAATTTAAATAAATCTGATGTTAATCTAGTGGAAGGTAATAGTGAGAAAATTACCGCTAATATTGTTCCAGATGATCAAGCAAATAAAAAATTAAAATGGGTTAGTTCTGATACAACTATTGCTACTGTAGATAAAAATGGTGTTATTTATGCTGTTGGGGAAGGGCATTGTATGGTGACTGTATCTACTGATAATAATGTTTCTAGAATAATTAATGTTACAGTTGTTAAGATGAAAACGCCTGTTATAACTTCAAGTGATGGCATTCCAAGTAATGGTTGGCATAAGGCTTCTTATGTTCTTAATTTCTCAGGTTCAGAAGAAAACTCTATATATTATTATGGAACTTCTCCTGAAGGTATTGAACAAACTGGTGCTCAAGTTACTATTTCAAATGATGGTAGTATTACATATTACGTTCAAGCTTGTAAAAATGTATGTACTAAAAAATGTGATAAAAAGGATAAAAGTAAGTGTGAGAAAGTTTGTAAAAAAGGAGTTTGTAGTCCTGCATCATCTTATGTTTCTAGAGTTGATTTAGTTAAACCACAAGTTTTGAATGTGGTTACAACTTCAGGTAGAGGACCAGTTCTTGCTCAAATAACTTTAAAAGATGATAATAGTGGGGTTCAAAAATGGTGTATTACTAATAATGATCAATATATTAATTGCAAATGGAATACTTTACCAACACCTCAAAATAATCCAGTTATTCCATATACTGTAAACGAATCTGGTGCATATTATGTGTTTGCAATGGATGCTGCTGGTAATATTAGTGATAATTATCGATTTAGAGCTGATATATTATAGGAACTTTTAGTTCCTTTTCTTTTTGCTTAAAATATGTTATTATTGTTATGAGGTAAGAATATGAAAAGAATAGTACTTTTTATAATTGTTTTTTCTTTTTTTATCACTGGTTGTGGATTTAATCCATATAAAAATAGCAAGTATGGTAAAATGGCTATTGATGCTTGGTTTTCAGATAAAGATCTTGGTGATAAACGAAAAGAGGCTCAAAGAATAGATGAAATTGTTTCTAGAGAGTGTTCATTTTTGGAAAACAAAGATAATAAATATGTTTTTTCTTGCAAACTTGTATATAAAGAAAGGGGAGAAACTGTTATACCACTTTCTAAAAATAGTACTATGGATATATATGTAGTGTTTATTAAAGAGTCTGGAAATAAATATGATTATAAAGTATATGATTCTTCAAGTAAAAAGGGAATATGGAAGACTGATAAATATTTAAAATATTAAGGAGGTATTTATGTATAATAAAAAATTATCTAATGTTTTAGGAGCGTTACTAATAGCTATTGGTGTGATTTTTATAATAAGTCCTAAAGGAGCTTTTGAAAGTATTTTTCTATTTGTAGGAATATTTATAATTGCTGTGTCTGCTATGTTTTTGATATTTTCAATTGTCAATAAAGATGCTATGAATTATTCTTTAGGTGCTTCTATTTTTGGGTTGCTTATGGGAGTAATGCTTGCTTCTAATACTGATTTTGCTGTTAAATTTGTTCCAGTATTTTTTGGTTTATGGTTATTTATTTCAGGGCTTACTTCAACTGTTGTAATGAGTAAAAATACTTCTAGTATAATGGAGCTTGCAAGCCCTATTACTAGAATAGTTTTAGGAGTTATTTGTTTTGGCACTCCAATTATTCCTATATCTATTTTTGGGATATTTATTGGTATAGTTTTAGTCTTATCTGGTATAAATGTTATTACTAATGCAAAAAATAGAGAAGTTATTTATAAAGTAAAAGTAAAAAAATAGTTATAATCTCTTAGGAGGTAATATAATGAGAAAAAGATCTAGAGGAAACTATGTAATTGATGCGCTTTTTGAATTTTTATGGGGAATAGAAGTTTCTTTAATAGCGGTTGTTATTGATTATTTTGTTATTTTAAAAATATTAGATAAATTATATGTTACATGTAACGATGTTACTATTTGTCCTCAAAGTATGACTTATAATTTTTTATATGTAGTTTCGATATTAATTTGGATTTTTGCTGTTGTATATCCGATAGTAATGTTTGTTATAGCTTTAGTGAAAGGATATAAAAGCAAAAATAAATAATAATTTACAAAGTAAAAACAAAAAAAATAAAAAAGGGATAAAAGATGTTGTATAACATCTTTTATTTATGTTACAATTATTTTGGTGATATATGTGGAATATAAGATAACATCGTTCGATGAAAAAGAAACTATCGAACTTGCTGAAAATTTTGAGAGTGAAAAATTTCCAAATATGGTAATATGCTTAAAAGGTGATTTAGGCAGTGGCAAAACAGTTTTTGCTAAAGGTTTTGCTAATGCTTTAGGTATTACTGATAATGTTACTTCTCCGACATTTAATATTGTTAAAGAATATTATAGCGGCGAAATGCCTTTTTTTCATATGGATGTATATCGCATAGACGAAGCAAATGTAGAAATTGATTTTGACGAATATTTTGTTAAAAAAGGAGTTACTATTATTGAATGGTCTGATTTGATAGCTGATGTGCTTCCTAAACAAAGACTTGAAATTACTTTTAAAATAGTTGGTGAAGATAAAAGAATGCTTATTATAAAACCTTATGGCAAAAGATATGAAGACTTATGTGAGGCGGTATTATGATAAGTCTTTTTTTAAATACTTCTTCTAGTCTTTTTAATGCTTGTCTATATAAGGATGGTAATGTGGTTGGCTCTATTTGTGAGAGATATGGTAAAGACCTTTCTAAAGAAGCACTATATAAAATTACTGTTTTATTAGATGAAAATAATATTTCAGTAGATATGATTGATGAAGTTATTTGTGTTCGTGGTCCTGGATCTTTTACAGGACTTAGAATAGGAGTTACTATTGCTAAAACAATGACTTATTTTTTAAATAAAAAACTTTATAGTGTGTCTAGTTTAAATGTCATGGCTACTTCTGTTAGTAGTGATGTTATTGTGCCTTTAATAGATGCTAGAAGAGGTTATGTTTATAGCGCTATTTATGATAAAAACTATAATATTTTAATGGAAGATTGTTATATTAAATTAGAGGATTTGTTAACAAAAGTTAAAAACTATTCAGAAAAGGTTTCTTTTGTTTCTCTTGATAAATTTGATTTTGATGTGTTAGAATTTAAACCTGATTTTGATAATTTTTATAAATTTGCTAAAAAGCGAGAAGAAGATAGTATGACTTTTATTCCAAGTTATTTGAAAAAAACAGAAGCAGAGGAAAAATTAAATGATAAAAGAGATTAATTTAGATAATATATCTGTTTTAGATAATTCTTTAATTTCTAAAGAGGAAGTTATATCTTTTTTTAAAGATAATCCTTTTGCTAAATATGTCATATGTGTTGATAATAATACAATTGTTGGCTTTTTATATTATAGTGATATTTATGATAGAATTGAAATTAATCAAATAACTGTTTTTCCTAAATATAGAAATAATGGTTACGGCTCTATGTTTATGAATTATTTAATATCTTTTGATAAACCGATTAGTTTAGAGGTAAAGTCTGATAATACTATTGCGATTCATTTGTATGAAAAATATGGTTTTAAAAAGGCTTCTGTTAGAAAAGGATATTATAATGGAATAGATGGTTATTTGATGATATTAGAAAAGAAGTGATAATGTGAAAGATGTATATATATTAGGGATAGAAACTAGTTGTGATGAAACTTCTTGTTCTATTGTTAAGAACGGAGTTGAAGAGATTAGTACAGTAATTTTAAGTCAAATTGATATTCATATGCTTTATGGTGGAGTAGTACCTGAGATTGCTAGTCGTAATCATGTAAAGGATATTGTTTTTGTTATAGAAAAATGTTTAAAAGATTCGAATCTTTCTATGGGTGATATTGACGCTATTGCTGTAACTTATGGACCTGGGCTTGTAGGATCTTTACTTGTAGGACTTGAAGCTGCTAAAACTATTTCTTATATATATAACAAACCGCTTGTTCCAGTTCATCATATAAGAAGTCATGTTTATGCTAATAGTATTGGTAAAAAACTAGAATTTCCTTTACTTGCACTTATTATTAGTGGTGGACATACTGAACTTTTATATATGAAAGATCATTTTGATTATAAAGTTATTGGTACAACTTTAGATGATGCAGTTGGTGAATGCTATGATAAAGTTGCTAGAGTTATGGATGTTCCATATCCTGGTGGACCAACTATAGATAAATGGGCTTTTTTAGGTAAAGATAATTATAAATTACCTGTTCCGTTATCTGATGATAGTTATAATTTTAGTTTTAGTGGACTAAAAAGTGCTGTTATTAATTTAGTGCATAATTTAGAACAAAGAGGAGAAAGTGTTAATAAAAAAGATTTGTGTTGTTCTTTTCAAAATGTTGTTATTAAGTCATTGTCTTCTAAGACTATGCATGCAATTGATGATTTTAAAATAAAAAATCTTATTTTAGCAGGTGGTGTAGCTGCTAATAAGGGGATTAGAGAAAAATTTGATGGACTTGCTAAGGAAAAAGGATTTAGTTTTTCTTATCCAAATATAAAATATTGTACAGATAATGCTACTATGGTTGCTGCTGCTGGATATTATTTGTTTATCAATGGTAATATATCAAGTTTAGAAATAAATGCTGATTCAGGTGCAAAATTCGTTTAAAAATTGCTTATTTATTAAAAAAGTTTTAAAAAATACTTGCAAAACAACAAAATATATAGTAATATTTATATTGCTAAATGAAGAAGCAAATGGGCTTGTAGCTCAGTTGGTTAGAGCGCACGCCTGATAAGCGTGAGGTGCTTGGTTCAAGTCCAAGATGCCCGACCAAGAGGCGCGTGGAACCTCTCAAACCTTGCTCGTTAGCCGTGGGTGAGTAAAAACACGCGAAACGGCAATAG
>JAEEGL010485253.1_pt1 | contig 14725 bp, 13 predicted proteins | sample 9134231 | NCBI WGS metagenome assembly JAEEGL01 (sample SAMN16246548, study PRJNA631951) | gut metagenome | biome: gut microbiome; feature: rumen; material: fiber-attached | host: Bos | place: Iran: Karaj | collected 2018-10 | reverse complement strand
TCGACGAGCTCCGCACCAAAAACGGAAATCTCGAGGTCGCTCTCCTTCCCTACACAGAAACTCAGAATCAGTTATAATAAGATCAGAGCGGCGGAGTCGTGACGACTCCGCCGCTTTTTAAAAAATCATTTACCTTCAATCCGCTTTCAATCTTGCAGGGTATACTGTAATTGAAAAGAAAGGACGGTGATCATTATGAAGAAGCACGTCTGGGCGATCTGCTTCACGGTCCTGCTTGCCGCCTTTACGGTGTACCTTGCGCTCGACACTTTCGTGATCGCAAAGGTATATAACGGCAACGCTGTTGAGGTCAACACCTCCATGTTTGCAGACTCGGAAGAGGAAGCAGGCGATGTGACCGAAGAAGCGGAAAGCCGCGGCGCAGAAGTTTACCGGGACGAAAGCAGCTACGGTGACGATAACGTCTCGATCACTCTCACCGAATATGAGAAGTACGGCACGACGATCTACGTCGCCGACGTCACTCTAAGCTCAGCAGAATACCTTAAGACCGCTTTTGCAAACGGAACGTACGGAAAAAACGTCACAGAGACGACCTCGTCCATCGCCGAAGAAAACGGCGCGATCCTCGCTGTAAACGGAGATTTCTACGGATCGCAGGAAAAAGGGTACGTGATCCGAAACGGCGTCGTTTACAGAAGCAGCGCCAAAGGCTCCGAAGTTCTCTGTATCTTTGCCGACGGAACGATAGACGTCGTAAACGACCGGGACTATACCGCCGACGAGCTTGTCGGAATGGGCGTATGGCAGGCGTTCTCATTCGGGCCGGGGCTCGTGGAGGACGGCGCCGTCAGCGTCGATGAAAACGACGAGGTCGGACGCGCAAAAGCGAGCAATCCGAGGACCGCGATAGGGATGATAGACGCGAATCACTTTGTGTTCGTCGTATCGGACGGCAGAACCGACGAGAGCGAGGGCCTCAGCCTTTATGAGCTTGCGGAGTTTATGCTGAGCCTCGGAGTCACCGAAGCGTACAATCTCGACGGCGGCGGATCGTCTACCATGTATTTCAACGGAGAGGTCGTCAACAACCCCACAAGCAGCGGAAGAATAAAAGAGAGAGAGGTGAGCGACATTGTATACGTCGGAACTTGATCTTAAGAAAGATCTGATATGGAACGTTGCCGGAACGGTCTTTCTCGCGCTCTTCGGCGCGGTCTATGAGATCTTCAGCCATGAAGTGTATTCATATTACATGATCTACGCGTTTGCGATACCTTTGGTGCTCGGAGTATTGCCTTATTCGCTGCTGTTGATCTTCAGAAAGTATCCCGGAAGAGCCGCTCTGAACCTTTGGAATTCGGGAATAGCCGCGCTTTCGGTCGGATGTTCGTTCCGCGGCGCGCTCGATATATACGGAACGACAAACGTTCTGAGTACCGTTTATCCGGTCACAGGGATCGCGTTATTGGCTGCGGGTCTTTTCTCCCGGATCGTCGGATCAAAGCAGAGGGCGAATAAGAATGACGGGATGAGCCCCAAGAGTTTTCCGGACTGACCTGTGCGCGGTGCACAGCACCCGGGATCCGCATACGACGTCAAAAAGACCGGCCCTCCCGGGTCGGTCTTTTTGTATTCATTTATCACGCGGGATTCAATTCCCCAAACTGTCCGGAGCGCCGTCCTCAAGATAGCAGAACTTGTCGCTGACGTAGCACTTCCAAACCGCATCGTCCGAGCCGTCCTCTTTCGTCAGGCAGTTTGTTTTCCTTGTTCACAAGGACGAGGTAATCGACCCCCTCTTTTCCGCACGCTGCAAGCGACGACAGCATAAGAAGATTAACGATATTGCCTTTATTGATACAAAATACACTTATATGCGTAACTGTCAGATTAAAAATATCAATTGAAATAAGATGAAATCTTAAAGATCCGCCTCTTTTGAGAGGTGTCCTAAGGGACAGTTTATAAAAAACCGGCTGAGGTAAGGATCCTTCCTGACTTCAGTCGGTTTTTTGTCGCATATCGGTGCAAGCAGGACGTTTGTGTGCCAAATGTCCGGAAAAAGTGATGTTTGCCCTGCGGGCAAGTGATGCAGTTCGCTTTGCGAACAATGATGTTTTGCGGCTTTGCCGCAAAATGATGTGATGTGTTCCGCTCACGCGCCGACCCAATCCCCACGAATCGCTATTCGCGATTCGCCGGGGACCCCTTGGGACGGCGCACATCATACCCGAAGGGCGCATCATTCGGCGCAGCCGTACACCACGTTCCGCTGCCAGCGGAACACATCGTTCGCCGAGTGTCCTTAAGAACACTCGGCGTTTGCGGCGGTCCTTTTTTTGCACCCGTGAAGCGGAATACGGCTCAACAATTTAAAAAATTATATACTAATTATATCAAACTTACTTGAAAAATTGAAATCAAGATGTTATAATATGATAAAATACGATTTTTATCGGCCGACGGAACATTCGCGGCGGATCATTAAAGGAGAAAACACGGTTATGCCTGATGAAAAGCGTTTTACCAAAGCAACGTGGCAGATAATGGAGCAGCTTCTCGAGGTGGACAATCTCGAAGACGCGCTCTCCGGCAGCCTTGAGACGATCGTCAAGACGCTCGGCAGCGAGGCCGGCGCGATATGGATACTCGACAAAGAGACCGACAGACTCAGTTCACTGTTCCATATAGGACCTGCCGATATATCGAATATCACGATCGAGAACGGCATAGGAGTCGAAGGCGTTGTGACGAGGACGGGCAAGTCCATAATGGTGACCGACGCCGCGACGGATCCGCGCTTCGACGGCACGGTATTCGACGACAGCGGTCTCGCGACAAAGACGATGATCTGCGTGCCGCTGAACAATCTGCACGACGTGATCGGCTGCGTTCAGATAGTCAACAAGAAAGACGGCGGTCTTTACGATAACGACGAACTGCAGCTCTGCGAGCGCATGGCGTCGCTCGCCGCGATAACCATAGACGAAAAGGGACTTATAGTCGAGACGGGCGAAAAGAAAGAGACGCTCGCGGCGCTGTGCAACGTGACGAAGGAATTCGTATCGGGCGACAACGTCGTACAGGTCCTCAAGGGCATAAATCTCGAGATATACAAAAACGAGTTCGTCGTCGTGCTCGGCGAATCGGGCTGCGGCAAATCGACCATGATGAACATAATCGGCGGTATGGATTTTCTCACCGACGGCACGCTTACGATCGAAGGCAAAGATTTTTCTCACCCGTCGGACCGCGACCTGACCGAATTCAGAAGGAAATACGTCGGTTTCATTTTCCAGTCGTACAACCTGATGCCGAACCTCACCGCGCTTGAAAACGTGCAGTTCATAGCCGAGCTCGTGGACGATCCGATGCCGCCTGTCGAGGCGATAGATAAAGTCGGTCTCAAAGCGAAGGTGAACAGCTACCCCGGTCAGATGTCGGGCGGTCAGCAGCAGCGCGTATCGATAGCGCGCGCCATAGTCAAAAAACCGAAGCTGATACTCGCGGACGAGCCGACCGCGGCGCTCGACTACGCGACGAGCATCGAAGTGCTCAAAGTCATAGAAGACATAGTAAAAAACAACGGAACTACCGTTATGATGGTCACGCATAACCCCGAGATAGCAAAAATGGCTGACCGCGTCGTAAAGGTCAGAAACGGCAGGATAGCGAGCATAAAACGCAATATGCACCCGCTGCGCGCAGAAGAGCTCGTCTGGTAAGCGTATGAAGAAAACACAGTTTACGGACGCGCTGCGGAACGTCTCCAAACAAAAGGTCTCGTTCCTCTCCATAATCGTTATAGCGATGCTCGGCGTTACGACGTTTCTCGGAATAGACTATACCGCCGTGAGCATGCGTCAGAACGGTATGGAGTTTTACGACAGACTCAACTACCGCGATATCGAAGTCGTGTCGACGATGATGTTCACACCCGAAGACATCGAAGAGGTGCGCAAAATCGAAGGCGTCACCGATATCGAACCGATATATTATACGAGCGGCAAAGCCGATCTCGGCGGCGAGATAATCAACACCGAAGTCGTATCGCTGACAAAACGCGTGAATCTCGTCGACGTCGGCGAGGGCGTATTGCCGTCGGCGGCGGACGAATGTGCGATAGAGCTTTGGTGCGCGGAAAAATACGGTATAAAATGCGGCGACCGGGTAACGGTCACGGGTTCCGACGGCGGCAGAGCGCGGTTTTTGTCCGCCGGCGAATTCACCGTGACGGCGATAGTCGTTCACCCCGATCATCTCAATACCGCGGTACTGCAAACGCCTTACGTTATACTGCCCGGGAGCTCGTTTGACTCCGAGGAACTCGATGGCTGCTATATGAAGCTCGAAGTCGTGACCGACAAAAAGGCAAACGTCGACCGTTTTTCATCGGGTTATACGTCAAAGACGGAGAAAATACTTAATCAGATAGAAGACCTCGGATACGTTCGGGCGGATATGCGCGACAAAGACAAGCGCGGAGAGTATCAGGGTGAAATAGACGAAAACAAAAAGAAGCTCGACGAGGCGGAGCGGCAGCTGAACGAGGCGAGAAAGCTGCTCGATGAAAAGACCGCAGAGCTGAACGAAGCCGAAATACTGCTCGCGGAAACGAAAGCCAAGCTTACGGAAGCGGAGATAAAGATAGCCGACGGCAAAAAGGAGCTTGAAGACGCAAAAGCGACGCTTGACGGCGAGAGCGGCAAGCTGATCGACGGCAAAGCAAAGCTCGACGAAGCAAAGGAAAAGCTCGATCAGGCGAAACTCAAGCTTGAAGAAGGCCGCAGATCCATAGAAGACGGAAAAGCGGCAATACGTCAGATGGTAAGATCGGCGTTCGAAAAGGCCTTTCCGAACGACTCTTACGGCAAGCTTATCGAATGGGCGGAAAACAGAGACGTCGAACTTGAATCGGACGAGGCGGAAGACGCCGTGAGATATCTCTGGATAACGAAAAACATAAGGCTCGATCTTGAAAAGTCTGCCGAAGTGATCGCCGGCACGGTGTTGAATTCCGGCATTTTGCCAAACGAGCTGCTCGTGCCTCTGTACGAGATCGCGCTGTCCAAGGACGCGCCGATGAAAGCCGGAGATTACGATTACAAAAAGATCAAACAAGAACTTACGAAATACCTCGTCGATTCGTCGGGCAGCTACAAGCAGCTTACCGACGGCGTAGCGGAATGGCGAAACGGCTATCGGGATTATATGACCGGATACGAGGAATACCGTAAAGGTCTCGAAGAATACGAAAATGGCAAAGCGCTGTTCGAAGAAGCGGAGGCAAAGTACGCCGACGGCGTCGCCGAATACGAAAAAGCTCTCGCCGAATACAACGAAGGCAAAGAAAAATACGAAAAAGGAGTATCCGATTACGAGGACGGCAAAACGCAGATCGCAGACGGCGAGTCGAGCTACGCAACCGCCGAGACAGAATTTTACGACGGTAAAAATGCGATCGAGAAAGCGCAGAGAGAACTCGACGGCATAGATCCGTGCAGATGGATCTCTTACGACTGCAGAGGCAGCGTCAGCTTCGTTCAGCTCTCGAGCGGCACAGCGAATTTCGTCAACATAAAATCGACGTTTTCGGTACTGTTCGTGATAGTCGGCGCGCTCGTGATATTCGCGACGGTCGGCAAAATGATCGACGAGCAGAGACGTCTCGTCGGCACGACTAAAGCGCTCGGCTTCTTCAACTACGAGATATTCTCGAAATATCTCGGCTTCGGCGTCAGCGCGACGCTTATAGGCGTTATACTCGGCGTGCTCGCGGCGCGTTTCGGGCTTATGCCGTTTTTGCTCGTGAATTTCGACAAATACTATTTATTCGATATGACGAAAGGGCATCTGAACGTTCCGGCGACAATCGGCGCCGTCGTTGTCGGGATCTTGCTCACAGTGTTTGCGGTATGGCTCGCAAGCACGAAGCTCCTGCGTGAACCCGCGGTAAGACTCATGCAGCCGAAGCTGCCCGGAGTGAGCAAGGGCTCCGGAAAAAAGAGTTCTCTGCCCCTCTACACGCGTCTTATACTTCTCAATATGCGTACCGACCTCAAACGCGTCATCGTGACGATAGTCAGCGTGGCGGGATGCTGTGCGCTGATAGTGACCGGCATAACGCTCCGCGGCGCGATAATCGGATCGGTCGACAGACAGTACAACGACATAGTCGCTTACGATATCTCGGTAAAATTCGATCCCAACGCTTCGGAAGAGACCGCCGCGAAGATCGAAAACGCGCTCAAATCGGCAAAGACCGAATACACGGGCATATGCCTGACCAGCGTTACTTACCGCATTACCGAACTGCGCGGAGCGGAGCTGATCTGCGGTGATATCGACGAAATAAACAAATTCCATCACCTGTCGGATCAGTCGACCGGCAAGCCGCTGTTCGCAACGAACGAAGGCGTGCTGATACAGAGCCGCATCTCGGAGATATACGGTCTTTCATACGGCGACAGGTTCGATCTGGCGCTCGGCGGCACAAAAACGGCGAGAGTCAGAGTCGGCGGCGTGTTCCTTAACTATATCGGCGGTCTTATCGTGATAAGCGACGAATATTACAGAAACGTTTTCGAAGAAGAACCCGTGCGCAACGCTTTTCTCGTGCGCCTCTGCGGCGCTGACGCCGATAAGCTCACAGAAGAGCTTCGCGGCATCGAAGGCTTTGAGACGGTAAAGCGTGCAGACGAAGACAGAGCTCTTATCGAATCGTCAACGTCGACGGTAAACAGCGTCGTGGTGCTGTTCATCTTCGTCGCGGCTATGATGGCGGGCATAGTGCTTACGAATCTCACCAATATGTACATTATGCAGAAGAAGCAGGAGCTCACGATAATGCGCATCAACGGCTTCACGACGAAAGAAGTCATCGGCTACGTTCTGCGAGAGACGTTTCTGACGACGGCGCTCGGCCTGATACTCGGCATAGGCGTCGGCGCGGTCATAGCGTACAACATAACTCTGACGCTGGAGCAGATATTCACGCGGTTCGACCGCTCGGTAAACCCGACCGCGTGGCTGATAGCCGCCGCGACGACGGTATTCTTCACCGTGCTCGTCAACGTCTTCTCACTGCGTAAAGTCAAAAATCTGAAACTCACTGACGTCGCGTAACGCGCCCGTCGGTATAACCAAAGAAAATCATAAAACGATACAGGAGGATAAACAATGTTTATTATCAACAAAACCGTTGAAGACGGAAAAGCGGTGCTTGCGCCGGAAGGACGTCTCGACACGATGACGGCTCCCGAAATGGAACGCGCCGTTAACGAGATCCTGCCGGAGATCACTCTTCTGACGCTCGATCTTGAAAAACTCGAATACATCTCGTCAGCCGGTCTGCGCGTGCTTCTCTACGCTCATAAAGCGATGAACAGCAAAGGCGGAATGAAGGTGCGCGGCGTGAACGAAACGGTATCCGAAATATTCGAAGTGACCGGCTTTTCGGATATACTTGATATCGAATAAAGGAGAAAGATCATGAAAACAACACCCGTATCAGTAAAGAGCAGCGGCGCCGGCATGAGCGAAGCGCTCACCCTTACCGAAAACATCGGCGCCGAAAGCGGACTTGACAAGAAATCGGTCCTCCATCTCAGGCTCCTCTCGGAAGAGCTTTTCGGAATGCTCCGCGGCATCGCGGGCGACGTTGAAGCCGAATACTGGCTCGAGACGGAAGACAGAAAATTCGAACTGCACCTGAAATCCGCCGTCAAAATGACCGACGAGGTACGCGAACAGTTCCTTTCCGCATCGAGCGACGGAAAAAACTACGCCGCAAAGGGATTCATGGGCAAGCTCAGAGTCATTTTCGCCGATATGATCTACTACACGAAAGAAGCTCTGCCTTACGCAATGATGAATTCAGCCGTCGCGTACCCCATGGGCGGAGCTTCGGTGGAAAGCTCGACCGTATGGTCCATGAGACTGTATAAAGAAGAGCTGCAGAGAGAAAAAGGCGAGAAGGAAGACGTCGCGGAAAAATGGGACGAACTCGAAAAATCGATCGTCGCCAACATCGCCGACGACGTAAAAGTCAAACTCGTCGGCTCAAGCGCGGAGATCATAATATTCAAAGCGTTCTGAGAGAGGTGATCAGATGAACATCAATACGGTAAAAAGCGGTGCGGCTCTCACGATCGCGCTTGAAGGCCGCCTCGATACCCAGACCGCGCCGTCGCTTGAAGCAGAACTCGGAAAACAGCTCGACGGAGTAAAAGAGCTTGTTCTCGACTTTGAAAAACTCGATTACATATCGTCTGCCGGACTGCGCGTTCTGCTCTCCGCTCAGAAGAAAATGAACGCCTGCGGCATGATGAAGGTCATACGCGTAAACGAGACCGTGGCGGAGATATTCGAAGTCACCGGTTTTTCCGACATTCTCACCGTCGAATAAGACGGCGAGGTCACGTTGCGATCCCGATATAACAGTTTGGCTGATATGATGAAAAGAATTTTATGTACGGTCCTTGCGGCCGTTATGCTGTGCGCCGCCGTCTCCTGCGGAAAAAACGCGAAAATCGATTATCTCGCGCTCGTCAACAAGGAAAACAAACTGCCCGACGGCTGGGAAGACAGGCTTGAAACCGTCACGGTAAAAAATTCGATCGGCGACGACGTGGAGGTCGAAAAAAAAGCGTACGGCGCTTATCTTAAACTCAAAGAAGAGCTCGCCGCCGAGGGCGTGACCGTGGATCTCGATTCGGCGAGAAGGAGCGTCGCCGCGCAGCAGCGCATCTGGGACGATTTTACGGAAAAATACGGCGAGGTATATACGAAGCGCACGGTAGCGACACCGGGTTATTCAGAGCATCACACCGGTCTCGCGCTCGATCTGTATCTGATAATCGACGGCAAAGACGTCATAGAAAACGAAGATATGATCGTATATACCGATATCTGGGCGAAGATACACGCAAAGCTCGCCGATCACGGCTTTATCCTCCGCTATCTTGAAGGCAAAGAAGCTATAACAGGCTACGGCTATGAGCCGTGGCATATCCGTTACGTCGATTCGCGGGATATCGCGAAGGAAATAACCGAAAAAGGCATAACGCTCGAAGAATATCTGGGAAAACTGCCTGTCGGCAACGTCGCGCCGCCCGAGGCGGCTCTGACGAGACGGAGCTACGAAGAAATAATTATATGAAAAAAGAATATATTACCGGCGCGGCGACAGATCCGTCGGGTTTCGTGCTGCTTGCGGATTTCGTACCGCATATAATCCAGGAAATAAGGTATTATACGACCTTCAATTTCATAGGCGAACGTATCGACGGTTACGAAGAACCGTGCGCGCTGTTTACGAAAGAAGCGGCGAGAGCTCTGAAAAACGTTGCGAACGAGCTGATCGTACAGGGGTACCGGCTCAAGGTGTTCGACGCATACCGTCCGGCGTGTGCGGTCAAGCATTTCGTGCTTTGGGGCATAGAAGATCAGGATATACGGATGAAACAGTATTTTTATCCCGACCTTGAAAAACAGTCGCTGTTTTCGGACGGTTACATAGCGAAAAAGTCGTCTCACAGCCGCGGCAGCGCGATAGATCTGACGCTGTTCGACATGAAGACGGGCAGGGAGCTCGATATGGGCGGGCCTTTCGACCTGTTCAGCGTCGTATCGCATCCCGATTACCGCGGTATCACCGACGAGCAGTACGACAACCGGATGACGCTTCAGAAGGCTATGGTCCGCGGCGGATTCGAACCGTACGAATGCGAGTGGTGGCATTTCCGCCTGAGCGACGAACCGTACCCCGACACTTATTTCGAATTTCCGGTCTCTTCGGAATATCTGAGAAGATGACCCGATCAAAAAAAGAGGATCTGATATTTGAGCCGTCCGCACGCTTTTGCGGACGGCTTTTTCAGGCGATATATTTGCTGAGCAAATGCGATATATACTCGCTTTGCTCGTATGCGATATGTTTGCCTTCGCAAACGCTGTTCACTTTCCGCGCGCCCCTCGATCTATGATCGGCGGGAGGGGTAAGGGGGTTTACCGGGGTTCCCCGTTGTGAACTTGTTCGCAGCGGGGGTTCACGGTTTGGGGGTTGGCGCGATCTATCGCGCCTGAGGGGTGGGAAACCCACAAGAACGAACAAGTTTAATCGAATGATTGGTTCACGCGCCGTAGGGGTCGGCGCCTCGACGACCCTTTTAAAAATGAATTGCCCTTCGGGCATGAATTACGCCTGACGGCGTATGAATTAACGGCTTTGCCGTCATGAATTACGCTCCGCGTATGAATTGCGGCTTGCGCCGCTTTATGGGGACTCCCCCGCCCCCCTTAACCGCCCCCAAGCCCCCGCCATCCCCCCGTTATTTCAACGGGGCTTTTTCTCGCCTTCGCGCGGTCCCCTCGATAGAAAATCGAGGGAGGGGAAAGGGGGTTTGGGGGTTGGCGCGGCTTGCCGCGCCGGAGGGGTGGGTAACCCCCAAGAACGAACGGGGTTTATCGAACGATTGGTTCACGCTCCGTAGGGGAGCGGTCACCGCTCCCGCTTCGAACGGCTACGTTGAATCTTTATTCTCTGCACGGTTTTATAACGGGCAATTCGTGGATCAGTTATACCGTTGTCTATGCTCAACGTATCAAACGGCAGGAGCAAGCCCCTGCCCTACGGTTCTCCGAATTATATTCGTACAGACCGTTCGATCCGGGGAATCCCCCGCCCCCCATAATCCCCCGTACCCCTTTCCCCCGCAATTCGAGGAATTCTCCAGGGGGCGCCGCGCGGCCCCTCGACAAAGTCGTGGGAGGGGTAAGGGGGTTACCGGGGTTCCCCGTTGTGAACTTGTTCGCATTGGGGGTTCACGGTTTGGGGGTTGCGGAGCGTTTACGCGACGCGGAGGGGTGGGCACTCCCCAAGGGCGGTGAAGCCGCACAGAACGTCGCGGAACGCGGCGCCGATCTCCTTTTAGTCTTACGTTTAAAATATTTCAATATTTAAGTAATCATTTTTTACATTCCACACTTGACAAAATAAACTTAATATTTTATGATAATTATGTATGTAAATTTAAACACGCAAGTGTTTCTTAAAAACAGGAGGAATGACTATGGCAACACCCGTATTGATGCCTAACGTCGGTATATCGGTCGAAAGCTGTATATTGACAGAATGGCACAAGAAAAAGGGCGAGGAAGTCAAGGAAGGCGAAATTCTTTTCACCTACGAAACTGACAAAACCACCACAGACGAACCGGCACCCGCATCGGGCACCCTGATCGACGTTTTCTTCGAAGAAGGCGCCGAGATCCCGATAATGACCAACATCGGCGTCATCGGCAACCCCGGTGAATCGACGAAAGAATTTCTTCCGGATATGCTGAAAGGCGCATCCGAAGAAAAAGCAGAAGCTCCTAAAGCGGAAGAACCCAAGGCTGAAGTCAAAGCGGCTCCGGCGGAAGAGCCCAAGGCTCCCGTCAAGGCTCCCGAAGGCTTCGTAGCGGCTTCGCCGCGCGCAAAGGCTCTCGCCGCGAAAGCAGGAGTGGATTACAGATTTGCAACGCCTACCGGCGCCGAAGGCAGGATCTGCGAAGCAGACGTGCGCGCGCTGATAGAAAAAGGTCCGAGCGCAACGCCCGCCGCGGCGGCAGCCTTCAAAGGCGAAGCCGGTTCCGGCATCGGCGGCAAGTTCTCGGTAGCCGACATAGACAAGCCGGCTGCAGCGGCGGCTCCCGCGGCTGCTCCGAAAGCCGAAGAAGCGGCTTACGTTGACGAAAAGATGTCCGGCGTACGCCGCGCGATCGCAAAGAATATGCTCAATTCTCTTGCGACTACGGCTCAGCTGACAAACACTTCTTCGTTCGACGCGACGGAGATCATGGCTTTCCGCGCCAAGCTCAAAGCGAACGCGGAGGCTCTCGGTCTGCCGAACATAACGTTAAACGACATCATCCTTTACGCCGTATCGAGAGTCCTTGCGAAACCCGAACACGCGAACCTCAACGCGCATCTGCTTGAAGGCGATATACTCCGCAAATTCTCCGGCGTACACCTCGGCGTGGCGGTAGACACCGAAAAGGGTCTGCTCGTACCGACGATAATGAACGCGGACAAGAAATCTCTTGCCGAGATCTCCAAAGAAGCGAAAGAGCTTGCGAAAGCCGCTCAGGCGGGCACGCTTGCTCCCGACAAGATGAAGGGCGCTTCGTTCACGATCTCCAACCTCGGCTCGTTCGGCATCGAATCCTTCACACCGGTCATCAATCCGCCTCAGACGGGCATTCTCGGAGTGAACACGATCACCACGAGAGTCAAAGTCGTAAACGGCGAAATGAAGCCTTATCAGGCTATGGCGCTTTCGCTCACCTACGACCACAGAGCGGTCGACGGCGCTCCCGCATCGAGATTCCTCAAAGATCTCTGCACAGCGCTTGAAAACTTCTCTCTGCTTCTCTGCAAATAAGGAGCGCGTATGGAAAACTTTGATCTTATCATTTTAGGCGGCGGCCCCGCGGGTTACAACGCGGCTCTGCGCGCCGGTCAGGGCGGTCTTAAGACCGTACTTATCGAAAAGAGAGCGCTCGGCGGCGTCTGCCTGAACGAAGGCTGCATCCCCTCCAAAGCTCTTCTCTACTCCGCAAAGATCTACGACTACACGAAACACGGCGACAAATACGGCGTTACCGTATCGTCGAGCTCTATCGACCAGAAAGCCGTCGTGGCGCGTAAAAACAAAGTCGTCAAGCAGCTCGTCTCCGGCATCGGCGCGCAGGAAAAGCACGCCGGCGTGACCGTCGTCATGGCTGAAGGCAAGATCCTCGGCAAAGACGGCGAAGGCTTCAAGGTCGAAGCGAACGGCAAGACGTACTGCGGTACGAACCTGCTGCTCTGCGCCGGCTCGATGCCCGTTATGCCTCCGATCCCCGGGCTTCGCGAACTGTATCAGACCGGTTTCGTAATGACGAACCGCGAGATACTCGATCTTGAACAGATCCCCGAAAACCTCGTGGTCATCGGCGGCGGCGTCATAGGTCTTGAAATGGCGTCTTACTACAACTCCGTAGGTTCCAAAGTGACGATAATCGAAATGCTCGATCATATCGCCGGCAATACCGACGCGGATATCTCGAAGATACTGCTCGGCAACTACAAGGCGAAGGGCATCACCTTCAACCTCGGCTGCAAAGTTACGGCAGTTCTGCCGGACGGCGTACAGTATGAGACGCCCGACGGCAAAGTCGAAGTTGCGAAAGCCGACAAAGTTCTCTGCTCCATCGGCAGACGCGCCGTGACGCAGGGCTACGGTCTTGAAACGCTGAATCCCGTCATGGAACGCGGTGCGATAGTCACCGACGAGTATCTTAAGACGAGCGTGCCGGGTCTTTACGCGGCGGGCGACGTCAACGGCAAGATAATGCTCGCTCACACGGCTTACCGCGAAGGCGAAGTCGCGGTCAACAACATACTCGGCAAGAAAGACAGAATGAGATACAACGCTATCCCGTCCGTCATCTACACGAATCCCGAGGTCGGCTGCGTAGGCGAGACCGAAGCGTCGGCGAAGCAGAAGGGCTACGACATAGAAGTCAAGAACCTCACCATGAAGTACAGCGGCAGATACGTAGCCGAAAACGAAGGCGGCGACGGCATCGTCAAAGTCATCATAGACAAGAAATACAACAGAGTCATAGGCGTCCATATGATCGCCAACTACGCCGCCGAGCTTATCTACGGCGCGGCGATGATGATCGAGACGGAAATGACCGTTGACAACCTCAAAGAGATCGTGTTCCCGCATCCTACGGTATGCGAGGTCATACGCGAAGCTCTGTTCGAATAATCAAAAAGACGGTCATCCGTCCTCAATACAAAAATAATATATAAGGAGATCAAACATATGCCTAAGTCAATGCTTGTCGATCCCAAGGAACAGTTCAAAAAACGCACCATCAAATTCAAAGACATAAAAGTCTGCGAATACAACAAGACTGTCGCCGATGAGAAAGACAATTTCACAAAAGAAGATTTTCTCGGTATGTACGCCGACATGACTCAGATCCGTGAGTTCGAAGAAATGCTTCTCGCTCTTAAGAAAAAGGGCGAATACAACGGCAAGAAATTCACGTATCCCGGCCCGTCCCACCTCGCTCTCGGCGAAGAAGCCACCGCTGTCGGTCAGGCTTACGAGCTCGGCGTGAACGACTTCATCTTCGGTACGCACCGTTCTCACCACGAAGTTATCGCGAAAGCGATGTCCGCGATCAAGAAACTCTCCGATGAAGAGCTGCTCAAGATCATGGAAACCTACAACGGCGGCGTTCAGTACGCGGTCGTTAAGAAATTCTCCACCGCCAAAACGACGAAAGATCTCGCCCGCGACTACTTTATGTACGGTCTTATGTGCGAGCTTTTCGCGAAAGACATGGGCTTCTCCCGCGGTCTCGGCGGCTCGATGCACGCTTTCTTCCTGCCGTTCGGCATTTTCCCGAACAACGCGATAGTCGGCGGAGCCGGCCCGATCGCAACGGGCGTTGCTCTTTATAAGAAGTGCAACAAGCGCGACGGTATCGTCGTGGCTAACGCCGGCGACGGCGCCGCAGGGCGCGGACCCGTTTTCGAAGCGATGAACTTCGCCGACATGGACCAGTTCAACGAGCTTTAGGAAGACGGATACAAAGGCGGACTTCCGATAATATTCAACTTCAACAACAACCATTACGGCATGGGCGGCCAGACCAGAGGCGAGACCATGGCGTACGGCGATCTTGCAAGACTCGGCTGCATCGCGCAGAACCAGCT
>JAEEGL010035239.1_pt1 | contig 14725 bp, 25 predicted proteins | sample 9134231 | NCBI WGS metagenome assembly JAEEGL01 (sample SAMN16246548, study PRJNA631951) | gut metagenome | biome: gut microbiome; feature: rumen; material: fiber-attached | host: Bos | place: Iran: Karaj | collected 2018-10 | reverse complement strand
TCCATCTTGCTGGTCAAAACGGCCTTTTCCAATTGTGTTTTAAACCGTTTTACCATTGCATTTAAAACATCATATTGCTGTTTCATCTGTTGGGCAATAACGGTTGATTTTAACGCAATAATACGATTCATTTCGGCGGCCTGGCTGGCATCGGTCGGGCTTTTTGCCATCCCCGCATTATATGAATGCACCGTACACAACGCATATGCCGGTGAAAAATACTGACAGTCATTATAATCATCGTCATCATCACCGCCCGAATACGCATGCGCCCCCACCGACATTGCACAAACCGCCACCACCGCGACAACGCGCAGCAGATTTTTAATATTAAAAATTTCCATATATTTAACCATTATCTGCCAATACCCGATCCAAAATTCCCTATTCCAGAAGTTATACCACCTGTCGCGGCCCTGTAGTTAATATTTGTTCCTGGGGCTCTTTGATCTGTTCCTAATGACGAACCACCACTTAACGACGATGGCGCTAATCCAGTACCAGCCCCCGAAGACGATGGCAACAATCCTGTGTTTTTAAATTGCAATGTCGGTATTATCCCCGATGAACCAATTCCCAACGCACCAATAGATGCCTTCTTATAACACTTTGGCGATTTACTTTCATCCCATTCACATCCGTCTGCATCTCTACCTGTGCAGGTTTCTTCATCACGATACCCCTCACACACCGATTTTTCTATAAGCTCTGTTTCTATCTGTGCTAAGCCCGCTGTCATCTGTTGTTCCGTAGGGAAACAATATGTTCTCTTTTTACCCAATTTTTTGGTATTAGCGGCATTTTCCAATTTCTTTAACAGTTCCGCATCATTGTCATTTACCATACAGAATTTTGCGCCACAATCTTCTTTAAAATCAATGGGGGCGCCATTTCTTGGTGTTCTGCATGATGGATACGCATCTTGGTTAACCAAATTACGCAGTGTTTCAATATCCAACGTAGCAGATTTCTTCATACCCCGGAACAATGATACATTCATAACAATATCTGATGCACATGCAACCTGGGTCGCGCCGGTCATACCCGAATTTGCATCAATCCATTCACGTTGAATTGTATCATTATCGTTCAATATCCCAACCAAACGGCAATGCGGCTGATTCTTGGCGACCTTACCCTCTTTTGTCACCACACGATAATAACAGTTATTTCCATCATAACATTCACACGCACCGTTTCTTTCTATATCCGCCGACGTTTGCGTATTTTTACCCGAACACGTATCACACAGATATTTTCCCCACATATTACATGAATTAGACAGCAACATAATAACATCGTTCACATCAATACCCACAGACATCGCCAATAACAACGCATCATACATATTTTCAACCACGTTTTCATATGGTTCAAAGAATCCATTTGCCAAATCTTTAAACTTTTTCACGCGCTTTGGCCCAGTACAATTAGTGGCCGAAGAATCACACCCCGCGTATTCCAAAACACTATCCAATGTTGCCTTTAATGATTTTAACGCGGTTACCGCGTCTTCCACCGCAGTTTCAACCTGACCCCCGATTTGTTCACGTACCAAAATATCAGGATTCATACCGTTTTTCGCCGCGACCTGTTCAACAATCCCCATATCTTCCAAACCCATACTTTCCAATCCTGCCGATGAAAAACCTTCACCTTCGTATGCGTTCTTGCTGCGACTTTCTTCCAGTGCGCTTTGAATTTGTGCAGATTGCGCCTCGTTCTGTGCCGCCATTTGTTCCTGCATTGCCGCCATAGATTCCGCCATCTGCTGTTGCATTGCGGCCATTTGCGACTGCATCTGTTGCATTTGCGCATTACTTTGTTCGGCGGCCGCAGATGCCGCGGCGGCTTGCGCCTGCGCTTGTGCCTGAGCAATTGCAACCGCATTTTGTTGTTCTTGGGCCTTGGCATTGGAACGTGCGATAACCTGACCGGTCAGTGAATCTATCAACGCATCACCATGCTTTTTGCACCCGGCATTAGAATTCACGCACCCTGCAACAATTGGACGTGCAACGGATGCATCATTACACCCGGATGAACATTTTGGGTTTACACAGCGCAAAATTACGGCCTCGCAATTACCGAAATCGGCCTTGGCGACCACCGGCCCAGAACTTGCGCGGGAATTCATCATATTATTCCATTGATTGTTATTTGTGGCACCCGTACCATTAAACGCGGTCAAATTTGACCCCGCCGTTGTGGCAACATTGGCCACCGCCGGCGTTAAAAACGCGACGCATAGCACACCACACAAGACCTTTAATGGATTATACATCTCTCTTCTATCAAGTCATTTTACCATAGAAACCAAAAAATTAAAAGCGAAAAAGTGAAAAAGTGGTTAGTTGTTAGTGGCTAGTTGTTAGTAAATTATCTTTTTTTAAAATTACTAACCACTTACACTAACCACTAAAAAAAAGCATTCGGCCGAAGCCGAATGCCCAACAACATAACAAACAAGGAGAAAAAAATTATCCGTTGCAGCGGTTGCAATTATTGCGAACCACGCGGCGTTCAGAATATGTCCCCGCTGGTTCATAAACCGTGACCGGACGATATACCTGGTAATGATCAATTACTTCGGTATGGGTTTTAACACGAACCGGCTGTGCGCAAGAATTGCATGGCGCAGCGACTGTGCGTTGTGCAACTGGTGCAGCATAGTTAATAGTCGTCGTGTTGTAACGAACATGATTTGTGAATGTTTCTGTTTCGGTGTAAACGCCGCCATCAGATGCATTTGCACTGACCGCAAACAACACCCCGAACAAAGAAGCAACAATTGTTTTTTTCATATTTGACCCTTTTGGTTATTCGTCAATATTATAGGACACAAAAATCCATTGTCAAGTATTATTGACAAAAATATTTATTAGTGGTTAGTGGACAGTGTTAGTGGTTAGTTTATGGCATTATCCCAGCGCAAGCAGAAATCTTTTTTGCTTAGAAACAAAAATCCCCGATTTTTATCGGGGCTGATGTGTTTTACTAACCACTATCCACTAGCACTAACCACTAAAAAACGCCCAAACGGGCGTTTTTATCTTATACACGACGCACTTTCTTTGGTCTGCATCCATTGTGTGGAATACGGGTTGTATCGGTAATGCTTTGCACAACCAAACCTGCATTTGCCAAACCACGAACCGCAGATTCACGACCCTGGCCAATACCACGCATCAAAACATCAACGGTTTTCATCCCCATTTCCGCGACCTTTTTGCCGACCGCATCTGCAACAACTGTTGCCGCATAAGGTGTAGATTTCTTGGCACCTTTGAAATTATTTGCACCCGCGGTTGCCCATGTTAATACGGCACCCGATTGGTCGGTAATTGTGATACGTGTGTTATTGTTTGTGGCAACGACATGTGCAATGCCGTGCGATACTTTTTTTACAACTTTCTTTTTATTTATTGCCATTTTTATTTTTTCCTTTTATTAGATGTCTTCAATTAACTATCGTGTTAATCTCTACCCAATTAAATTATTTACCCTTGACCGCAGAACCCGCGACGACGATACGTTTACCTTTACGTGTACGTGCGTTGGTCTGTGTACGCTGACCGCGAACGGGCAAACGGTTACGATGACGAATACCGCGATATGTTTTCAAATCTTGCAAACGTTTGATATTCATTGCAACTTCGCGACGAACGTCACCTTCTACCTTAAAGTTCTGTTCAATATAATTTGAAATTTTAATAACATCTTCGTCGGTCAAATCTTTTGCGCGCAACCCATCTTTTAATTTCAGGGCCTTGCAGATTTGGTTGGCCCGTGTTGGTCCAATACCGTGAATATACTGCAGTGCGGCTTCAATACGTTTTTCCGCGGGGATGTTTACACCTGCTATACGTGCCATTTTTACTTTTCCTTTTTATTTTCCCTGGATAACCTGCCGATGACAAATCATCCTGACTTTATTAAACTTTTGCGAAATAATTTTATATAAATTATTACAAAAGTCAAACCTTGTTCCACACAACCAATTCAATTAGTTGCGGAAACGACCTTTCTTTGCGGCGGCGCCCATAACGCCATGATACTGTTTTGCCACCAGATAGGATTGAACCTGATTCATGGTATCCAAAACAACACCCGCAACGATTAAAACACTTGTTCCACCAATAACAAGTGGCATTCCAAAGTGTGTATTCAATATGATTGGAATCACACACACCACAATCAAATACAACACGCCGATTGCCGTAACCTTGGAAACCATAGAATCCAAGAACGAAATTGTCTGTTCACCTGGGCGGACGCCTGGGATATAACCACCGGCATTGCGCAGGTTATTACTGGTTTCTTCGGAATTAAACACAACGGCCGTTTGGAAATATGCAAAGAATGCAATCAAAATTGTGTACAAAATAATGTATGACCATGCACCATAGGTAAAGAATGCCATAATATTTTGAACGACCAAATTTTCACTCTGTGCGAAACGTTGAATAAATGCCGGCAACATCATAATAGATGATGCAAATACCGGTCCCATAACGCCCGACATGTTAACCTTAATTGGCAGATATGATGCATTGGTATTCACAACACCGTTCGCCATGACCTGACGTGGATACAAAATTTGAACCCGACGCTGTGCCATTTCAAAGAACGCGATAAGTGCGACAATTCCAATTACAAACGCAATAACCAATGCGATCATCGCTGGCGACATTTGACCAACCGAACCCAACGATACGATTTTCGCGACACCTTCGGGAACCTGGGCAATGATACCCGCAAAGATAAGCAGCGATGCGCCCTGCCCTATACCGCGTGCCGTAATCTGTTCGGCCAACCACATAACAAACACGGTTCCACCAACCAGCGCAATTATCGCCGATAATTCAAACGAAAAACCGGGATTAACCACCGCACGAATACCATTAACCGGTGCCATAGATTCCAGTCCGCGCACAACGGCCCAGCCCTGAACCACCGCCAACAACACCGCCAAATAACGTGTATATTGGTTAATTTTGATACGACCCGATTCGCCTTCTTTGCGCAAATCATTAAGTGATTTGCTGGTTGCCGTCAACAACTGCAACACGATGGATGCCGAAATGTATGGGAAAATGTTTAACGCCAACACCGACATACGCGACAGCGATCCGCCAGTGAACATATCAAACATGCCCATCATTCCACTGCCTTCACCTTGGAACAGATGCAGAACCGCCGATGCGTTAACCCCTGGCAATGGGATGAACGAACCAATACGATAGATAATCAACGCACCCAATGTGAACAGAATACGTTTCTGTAAATCGGTTAACTTGCCAAAATATTTTGAAAAGATTTTCATGCGTTGTTCTCTCTTGTTTTATCCCATATTATTTATTTTTGATGCTGCCACCGACTTTGGTAATTGCGGCTTCGGCTGCTTTTGACCATTTGTCAGCAATAACATTAACTGCTGTTTTAATTTCACCCTTGGCCAAAACTTTCAACCCTGACATACGACGGTTGATAATTTTTGCATTCAACAACGAATCGATTGTGATTTCTTTCGCGGCATCAATTTTACCAGACGCGATAAACTTTTCGATATCACCAAGGTTGATTGTTACATAATGTTTCGCAAATGGATTTGTAAAACCAAATTTTGGGAAACGACGCAAGATTGGCATTTGACCACCTTGGAATGTCGCCTGTTTGCGTGAACCCGCACGTGCCTTTTGACCCTTGGTACCACGACCTGCGGTCTTACCATAACCAGACGCCATACCACGACCAACGCGTTTGATATCTTGACGTGCGCCTTTGTTATCCATCAATGCATTTAATTTCATTTCTTTTACTCCTATGAACTTATATAGTTCTGTTTCGCATACGGACAAGTGTCCGCATACTCGGTTTATTTATTTTTTATTCTTCTATCACACTAATCAAATGTGCAACTTTGGCAATCATACCACGAATCGCTGGTGTATCAGCAAATTCATGTGATTTACCAATACGGCCCAAACCCAATGTTGCCAAAACCTTGCGTTGTGATTCTGGACGACCAATAACACTTTTGATTTGTTTTACAATTATCTTTTTTGCCATAACAATCACCTTTTATTATTTGTCTTCAGCTGTTGTTTCTTCGGCCATCTTTTTACCATCACGACCCGCAACGATTTCTGCAACTGTTTTGCCACGACGCGCCGCAACAGTTTTTGGTGAATTCATTTTTGAAAACGCCAAGAACACTGCGCGAATCATATTGTTTGGATTGTTTGCGCCTTGGGATTTCACAACGACGTCTTGAACGCCAAGGCAATCAAACACCGCACGCAACGCACCACCAGCAATGATACCAGTACCTGGAACCGCACTGCGCAAAACCAATTTACTTGCACCATATTTCACAGAAACATCATGGTGTAATGTGCGACCTTCTTTTAACGGAACGCGAATCATTTTTGCTTTTGCGGCCTTGGTTGCTTTCTGCACAGCGGCTTGAACTTCCAACGCTTTACCTTTACCAAATCCAACCTTCCCTGCTTTATCGCCAACGACGACCAATGCCGAGAAAGACATATTCTTACCGCCCTTAACTGTTTTAGAAACGCGGTTGACAGAAACAAGTTTATCTACCAAATTATCTGTCTGTAATTTTTTATCATCAAAACGTGCCATCTTATATACTCCGTATACTTACAATGTTGTTTTATATTCTGACGCCGCCCGCACGAATCGCTTCGCACAATGCTTTGACGCGACCATGATAGCGATACCCACCGCGATCAAAATAGCAATTATCCGTCAATTTCGCCTTGACCAAACGTTCTGCGAATGCCTTGCCGACCAATTCTGCACCGGCAACGTTCCAACCTTTGCCCTTGAAATCTTTTTCCTTGGACGACGCGGCACACAATGTGCGACCCTTTACGTCATCAATGGCCTGAATTTCAATATGACGACCACTGCGGAAAACCGACAGACGAATTTTGCCTGGATTTTTCTTTTTCAACGCAACGCGTGTAACCAATTTGCGTCTTTCTTCTGTAGATAAATGTTTCAACATTTGTTTTTCCTTTTTTTTCACATTTCCGTAACAGCGGAAATTATTTTTTAGTGATTCTTGGTACGGGCATTCCCCAATTTATTGCCTCTAAAACAATTCTGAACGTAATTCCAAAACATATCATGAACACTTGCTATGTGTACAATTGCTTGTAACGCTCTGGATTTAGAAAATGCAATACCATATTTTGAAGCCATGCCCAAATCCCCTTCATAGACCTATTATTTTTTCTTACCTTCTTTGTGACGAACTTTTTCGCCTTTATAGAAAATACCTTTGGCCTTGTACGGATCCATTTTGCGAATCTTATGAATTTTATCCGCAAACAAACCAACCGCACATTTATCATTACCACTGATGGTAAATTCTGTTGGTGTTTCCCCCATTGTTACGGTAATACCATCTGGGATTTCCATAACAACATCGTGTGAGAAACCAACAACCAATGTGAATTTCTTGCCACTAACAGACGCCTTGTAACCGACACCTTTCATATACATAGATTTTGAAAAGCCCTTTGTTACACCTTCAACAGCATTACGAACATTGCGTGTCATTGTTCCCCACATTGCACGTGATGCCTTATCTTCCGCATCTTTTGGTGTAACTGCGACATGGCCGTCTTCAATTTTAACTTCTACCAAACTGGCATTTTTTGTGTTCATTGGTACGGTCAATTCGCCCTTTGGCCCTTTGATGACCAATTTATCATCTGCGATAGATGCGACCACACCGTCACTTAACTTAACTGGATATTTTCCTGCACGAGACATAATTACATCCTTATTGCTATTAGATAACCTTGCACAAAACTTCACCGCCGACATTCATCAGACGCGCCTTGTGATCTGTCATAACACCTTGTGGTGTAGAAACGATTGCGATACCAAGTCCGTTTAACACGCGTGGCATCTTGGCAGATCCAGAATATACACGACGTCCAGGTTTGGACACCACGGATATTTCCTGAATTGCACCATTTCCACCGACATACTTTAACGTGACGACCAAATTAGAACGATGTTCGTCAATTTCTTGTTTTTTGAAATCTTCAATGAAACCTTCGTCCTTTAATACAGTCAAAACTGCGGCACGCAATTTGCTGTTTGGAACGGTTACTGTTTCTTTACCCGCGTTTTGACCGTTACGAATGCGGGCAACCATATCCCCAATCGGGTGTGATAATGACATCTTTTACTCCTATTTTGATGCGGATTATTCCGCGCCAATTAAACCGACTGCATTGTCCACAATCGGCAGTTTCTTTTACCAACTTGACTTGCGAACACCTGGCAATTTGCCTTCTGATGCCTGGGTTCTGACCTGTTGACGGCAAAGGCCGAACATACGTGAATACCCACGCGCACGTCCAGTGATAGAACAACGATTACGCAAACGTGTTGGATTAGAATTGCGTGGCAACTTTGCACGTTTCAGCATTGCTTCCTTACGTTCTTCGGGCGTAGAATTCACAGACATTTTTTCGTCCAATGCCGCCCATTTTTTGGCGTATTTCGCAACTAACTTTTCACGTCTTTTTTGTTTGTTTATTAACGCTAATTTAGCCATGTTTTGTCCCTTTATTATTTCAATACTAACGGCAGGCCGATTTTTGTCAGCAATGCACGTGCTTCGTCATCTGTCTTTGCGGTTGTGGCAATTACGATATCCATACCGCGGATAGAATCAATTTTATCAATTGATATTTCTGGGAATATCAAATGTTCTTTGATACCGAACGCATAATTTCCACGACCATCAAATTTTGATTTTGACAATCCACGGAAATCCTTAACACGCGGCAATGCAACCGTAATCAGTTTATCCAAGAAATCATACATACGTTTACCACGCAGTGTAACCTTGGTTCCGATGGCCTGGCCTTCGCGCAAACGATACGTTGCAATAGATTTCTTTGCATGTGTAACGATTGGTTTTTGGGCCGCAATCGCCGTCAAATCTGCGACCGCTGCATCCAATTTCTTTTTATCAGATACCGCTTCGCCAACACCCATATTCAAAACAATCTTGGACAGTTTTGGAACCGCCAACGCATTTTTGTATCCAAATTCTTTGACCAATTCAGGTACAATTTCTTTTTCATAAATTTCACGCAATCTGCTTTGCATTTTTTTATCCTTTTATTTCCCGTAACAGCGGGAGAGTTTTTTACAATTCAACCCCAGATTTTTTCGCCACGCGAACTTTCTTGCCATCTGCGACCTTGTATCCGACGCGCGTTGGTTTTTTTGTTTTTGGATCAACCAATGCAACATTAGACACATGAATTGGTGCTTCGCGGTCAACGATATGACCTGGCTGTTCACGTGTTGGTTTTACATGCCATTTGTGACGATTCACACCGGCAACCACGACTCTGGATTCTGCTGGGCGCGCCTCAAGCACTTTACCTTTGACGCCTTTGTATTTTCCCGAAATTACTACGACTTCATCGTCTTTTTTAATTTTCATTTTCCACGCCTTTTATTTCGTAATTATTATAATACTTCCGGTGCCAAAGAAACAATCTTTTGAACATCATATTTACGACGCACTTCACGCGCAATTGGCCCAAAGATACGTGTTCCAATCGGTTCAAAGTTGTTCTTGTTAATCAGAACGACCGCATTGTCGTCAAAGCGAATAATAGAACCATCCGGACGTTTAATTGGGAATTTTGTCCGAACAATAATCGCGCGTTGTACAGTTCCTTTTTGAACCTTACCACGTGGAATCGCTTCTTTGATGGCGACAACAATTTTATCACCAACGGTGGCATAGCGACGATGTGAACCGCCCAAAACCTTGATGCACATTGCTTTACGTGCACCACTGTTATCTGCAACCGTCATAACCGTTTCATTTTGAATCATAATCCTATCCTCATCCTGCACCCAGGGCCGTTCCCCAGATGCTTTGTTATGGAACCCGACTGATACATCCGTCCAAAGACCAATGCACCCTCAAAGGTTCCTGGGTTGATTTACTCGTTTATTTCAACATCGCTGTCTTTGGATACCCCGACCAAACCCTTGACAACCCAAGTTTTTGTTTTGGATATCGGGCGATGTTCTTCTATTGCCACGATGTCGCCAACTTTATATTTGTTTTCTTCATCGTGCGCCTTGTACTTTTTATTATGCTTCACGAATTTTCCGTACAGCGGATGACGAAAGCGGCGTTCTACTTCTACAACAACCGTTTTATCATTTGCGGTACTTCTAACCGTTCCTTGCAGTATACGTCTTGGCATAACATTATCCCTTATATACTTTTTTGTTCACTTTTGCCTAACTGGTATATGATAACCAATTTTTTGGAAATCTCAACCAAAAAAGGCACTTTTTTTAATCCGCAGCGTTCAATGCCGTTTTAACACGTGCAATTTCACGACGGGTTTTGCGCAACACATGTGTCTTTGGCAATTGACCCGCGGCAAGTTGAAAACGTTGATTCATTTGTGTTTTCTTTAAATCAACCAACTTGCTCTGCAATTCTTCTTTCTTCAAAGATTCTTTTTTTTCAGCCATCTTTTATACCTTTTATCGTCCAAAATTAGTTAACTTTACGTTCAACAATTTTTGTCTTGACCGGCAATTTGGCGGCGGCCAATGCGAATGCTTCCATTGCGACATCTGGTTTAACACCGTCCAATTCAAACATGATACGACCCGGTTTTACACGACAAATCCAGTATTCAACGGCACCCTTACCTTTACCCATACGAACCTGAGCAGGTTTAACGGTAACAGGAACATCCGGAAATACACGAATCCAAAGTTTACCCATACGTCTCATACGACGTGTAATTGCACGACGGGCGGCTTCTATCTGACGGGCCGTAATACGTTCTGGTGACATGGCCTTAAGACCAAAAGAACCGAACGCCAATTCACTGCCACCTTTGGCGACGCCGTGAATACGACCTTTGTGCTGTTTGCGAAATTTCGTCTTATTTGGCATTAACATGATACAACCTCAACTTTATTTTCTTTTGTCGCTTGTTCCGGCATATTCGGTTGGACGTGCCATTTCCGATGCCCATTTTTCTTTGTTAACGACATCACCGGTGTAAATCCAAACTTTCACACCAACGACACCGTATGTGGTCTTCGCCTGAACCGCGGCGTAATCAATATCCGCACGCAATGTGTGCAATGGGATACGACCTTCACGAATTTGTTCGCTACGCGCAATTTCTGCACCGTTCAAACGGCCAGAACACATAACTTTAACCCCCTGTGCACCGGCTTTCTGTGCATTTTGAATTGCTTTCTTCATTGCACGTTTGTATGAAACACGGCCTTCAATTTGTTGCGCGATACCCTGGGCAACCAATTGTGCGTTCAAATCAGGACGACGTACTTCATAGATGTTAACGACAACCTGATCGTTCTTAACCAATTTCTTGATTTCGTTACGCAATGCTTCAATATCTGCACCGTTTTTACCGATAATCATACCTGGACGCGATGTGTGAACAGTGATCACGACCTTTTTTGCGATACGGTCAATGACTGTCTTTGCGACACCGGCCTTTTTCAGTTTCTTTTCAATGAACTTGCGAATCATATTATCTTCCGCAAGACATGCCGCATAGTGTTTTTTATCAACAATCCAACGTGAATCTGGAACTTTGTTGATAGACAAACGCTGTGCAATTGGCGATACTTTCTGTCCCATTTTTTTTCCTTACTGTTTGTGCGTGGTGTTCTTGAAACCTATGCGGTTTTATTCAGGGTTGCCCCATACCACCAGACACTTGTTTATTTTGCTTCTTTTGTCTTTTTTGTTTTCTTTTCTGCTTTTTCTTTCTTTGGTGCCGCACCAGATTCCAAAACGATTGTCAAATTTGAGAATGGTTTCAGAATTGGACGTGCACTGCCACGTGGTCCCGGCATAATACGTTTCATTGTTAACGCTTTGCCACACCAAATTTCTTTGACGAACAATGTTTCAACCGCCAAGTTTTTGTTGTGTTCCGCATTAGCAATTGCCGACAGCAAAGTTTTCAAAACTTCGCCTGCAACACGCTTTTTTGAAAATTTCAAGACATCAACTGCACGATCAACCGGCAAACCACGAATCATTGCGCAGACCAGGTTTAATTTCTGGGTGCTGATGCGTATCATTTTGTTGAACGCACGAACTTGATTATCTTTGATTCCATATCTTGTCATAATCTAACACCTTTACTTTAATTATTTACCTGCCGCCGCTTTTTTATTCGCAGCATGTCCTTTGAACGTACGTGTTGGTGCAAATTCACCAAGTTTATGACCGACCATATCTTCAACGATAGAAACCGGAATAAACTTGTTACCATTGTGAACTTCAAACGTCAGACCAACCATTGGCGGGACAATTGTGCTGCCCCGAGACCAAGTTTTAATTGGCTTGTGGTCGTCTTTTTCATTCGCCACCGCTACCTTTTTCAAGATAGATGGATGTACATATGGACCTTTCCAAACTGAACGAGACATATACTAACTCCTAACCTATTTTATTTTTTCTTTGCCAAATGTCTGCTACGAATAATCATCTTGGCTGTGCGTTTATTTCTGCGGGTACGATATCCCTTGGCTGGAATACCAGTGCGTGACACTGGTTCGTGGCCCTTGGAATGACCGTTACCACCACCCATTGGGTGATCCACAGGGTTCTGCGCCATACCACGTGTTGATGGGCGAACACCCAACCAACGCGCACGACCGGCCTTGCCCAGATTAACGTTTCTTTGGTCTTGGTTAGAAACCGCACCAACCGTCGCCAGACAGTCAGAATGAACTTTGCGCAACTCGCCACTGTTCATTTTAATCTGTGCATAAACACCATCTTTACCCATCAACTGGGCATAACAACCTGCACTGCGGGCCAATTGACCACCCGCACCAGGTTTCAATTCAACATTGTGAACAATTGTACCAATCGGCATATTCTTAAGTGGCATCGCGTTACCTGGTTTAATATCTTGACGCGCACCAGAGATAACAATGTCCCCTGCTTTCAAGTCACGTGGTGCCAAGATGTATGAACGCATACCGTCTTTGTATTCAATCAACGCAATAAATGCCGTGCGATTCGGATCATATTCCAAACGAACCACAGTTGCCGGCATATCAAATTTTTTACGTTTAAAGTCAATCAAACGATATTTACGTTTGTGTCCGCCACCCTGGTGTGGAACAGTTACATGACCGAAATTATTACGGCCACCTTTTGATTTCAAACCAACTGTCAACGCCTTTTCTGGCGCACCACGATGCAGTTCACTGTGGTCAATCAAGACCAAACCACGTGTACCGGCGGTAATTGGTTTATAACTTTTTAATGCCATTTCTTCTATCCTTTTTTCACCTTGACACTAACGTCTGATATTTTCAGATTCTCTGCCAAGGACCATTTACCTTATATGTTTGTATCCAGGTCCAATTTTGCGTCCGCTGGCAATGTAACATACGCTTTTTTAACTGTGCGTTGTGTTCCACTGCTGCGACCACGGAATTGTTTAACCTTACCTTTGACAACCACAATGTTAACTTTTGTTGGTTTAACATTATAGATTGCCTGAACCGCACGCACGACATCTTGCTTTGTCGCACATGCCGAAACCTCAAATGCAACCGCATTACCTTCTGAAAGCTTAACCGCCTTTTCGGAAACAATCGGGCGACGCAGCACATCATAGACATTAGCTGTCACAACTGGTTTTTTTTCTGAAGTAACTTTCTTTTCTGCCATCTCTATAACCTTTTTTTGCAATCAGTTCCGATTGATATTACGCCCCAAGACGTGTTTCAATAGCTTTAACTGCATCTGCGGTCAAAACCAATTTTTCGTGTTTCAAAATGTCCAACACATTCAAACCGATTGTTGGCAACACATCAACGTTATTGATATTTGCCGCGGACTTTTTGAAATTTTCATCCAATGTATCTGCACCAACGAATAACGCAGAAGCAATATTCAATTTCTTTAATTGTTTTGCGACTGTTGCTGTCTTGGCCGCAGATACCTTTTCGGAATCAATCACGACCAGTGCACCTTCTTTGGCCTTGGATGATAACGCCATCTTTAAACCCAATGCACGAATCTTCTTTGGCAAATCAATGCTGTGGTCGCGAACAACTGGTCCATGAACCACACCACCACCACGCATATGAACATTGTAACGTTCACCTTGACGTGCATTACCTGTCTTTTTCTGTTTGAATGCTTTTTTACCACTGCCGGCGACATCAGAAACCGTTTTCACCGCATGTGTACCTGCGCGTGATTTTGCACGTTGCCATGTCACAACACGATGCAAAATATCTGCACGTGCATCCAAACCAAAAATAGAATCTTGCAAATCAATCTTGCCGACCGCTTTGCCATCAAAATTTATAATATTTACTTGCATTTTAATTCACCTTAATTTTCAAAACCTATTCTGCAACTGCTGCATCAGATTCTGGTTTGGTTTCTGTTTGTTCTGCATCTTTCTTATTCGATGTTGGAACAGGTAAATCTTTTTGTTCTTTTTTGATCGCGTCTGTAATCAAAACGAATGTGCCGTTGCAACCTGGAACTGCGCCTTCAACGAAAACCAAGTTTTCTGCTTCGTCTGTTCCAAATACTTTCAAATTCTGAACGGTGACTGTTTCATTACCCATTTGACCGGACATCTTTTTACCTTTCAAAACGCGT
>JAEEGL015881552.1_pt1 | contig 14726 bp, 12 predicted proteins | sample 9134231 | NCBI WGS metagenome assembly JAEEGL01 (sample SAMN16246548, study PRJNA631951) | gut metagenome | biome: gut microbiome; feature: rumen; material: fiber-attached | host: Bos | place: Iran: Karaj | collected 2018-10 | reverse complement strand
TCTACCACCTTGCAAGCGGCGACGTGGAGGCCGGCGGCGCGATGAAGGATGTGGAGGAGGCGCTCGGCACGCTGCCGTTTTTCCGCTGCAATAAGTGCGACCTTGTGAACCTTGCGAAAGTGGACGGCGTGCAGGACGGCGACGCCGTTGTGAACGGGCAGATCGTGCAGGTCTCCCGCGCGAAAAAGAAGTCTTTTTTGGAGGCGCTGAACCGCTATATCAATGAGGTCCGCGCATGACGCAGCTGCATTTCGAAGCCGATATCCCCTACGTATGGACGGCGCAGCTGCATTGGCTCAGCTCCATGCTGTTCGTTACGCTGCTGCCCAAGCGCATGAAGCGGCTGCCGACCGTGCTGATCGCGCTGCTGCTGCTGCCGGTGCAGATCGCGCTGTACAGTGTGATCGGTCCGCTGCGCGGCATGGCGTTCAACCTCGGCATGAGCCTGTTTGCGGTGTGGACTCTGCTGCCGCTTATCGTGCTCACCGACGTACCGCTTCGCACGCAGATCTATTGCTGTGCCAGAGCGTTCATCGTCGGCGGCTTTACCGCGTCGTTTTCCTGGCAGATCTACCGGTTTTATTCGCTGCGCACGCCCGCGCTTGCCGCGCGCGGCTGGGAGGTCGCGCTGATGCTGCTGCTTGGGCTGACGGTCACCGTTCTGACCGGCGTGCTGGAAATGCGTCACCGCACGGAGCTGCGGGAAATGCCGATGCCGTGGAGCCGCGTTGCCGAAACGGTCATGATCGCGCTGTTCATCTACATTCTGTCCAGTCTCAGCTATACCGCGCTTGACACACCGTTTTCCGCCGAGACCGAATCGCAGGTCTTTATGACGCGGACGATCATCTACTTTGCGGGGCTTGCGATCCTGTACGCCCTGCATCTGCACCTGTGCGAAACCTATGCCCGTTCGGAGCGCGACGCCTTAAAGAGCATCCTCGAACGCCAGTATGAAAACTACCGCATCCGGCAGGAATCCATCAGCCTTGTCAACCAGAAGTATCACGATCTGAAGCACCAGATCGCGCTGCTGCGCTCGGAGATCGGCACAGATCAAAAGCTCGACTGTCTCGATCAGGTCGAAAACGAAATCCGTACCTATGAGGCGCAGAACAAGACCGGCAACGAGGTATTGGACGCGATCCTGACCGGCAAGAGCCTCTATTGCGCCGAGCACGGCATCACGATGACCGCCGTTGCCGACGGGCACGCGCTCGATTTTATGAGCGTCATGGACCTTTCCGCGCTGTTCGGCAACGCGCTCGACAATGCCATCGAGGCCGCCGAGCAGGTGCCCGATCCGGAGCAGCGGCTGATCGTGCTGTCCGTTTCTCAGCAAAAGGGCTTTGTGAAAATGCAGGTCAGAAACCGCTACCAGTCCGGCGAAACGATCACCTCCCTGCCCGCCACGACCAAGCGCGACAAACGCTATCACGGCTACGGCTTGAAGTCGATCCGCTCCACCGTCGAAAAATACGGCGGCTCCGTCGCCGTGCACGGCGAGGACGGCTGGTTCGAGCTCGGCGTGCTGATCCCGAGAAACGTCTGAACAGAATACGGCAAAAGCACCGGTCAATGTGGCCGGTGCTTGATTTCTACTCCGCGTCCTGTTCGAGCGCCCCTGCCTCCTCCTTTGTCAGCGGGCGGCAGGCGGACAGCACGTTCTGCGCGATCCTTTTGGGATCGGTCGAGCTGCACACGGCAAAGGCGTTCATGTCGGACGCGAACACATAGCGCAGCGCGATATCGGATACGCTTGTATGCAGCGAAGCGGCAAGGCGTTCGGCGTTGCGCAGGCGGCGCATGTTTTCGGGATACAGATACCCCTTTTGCGCAGGAGCGTCCAAAACCGCCCGCGCGCCGTCCCAGTCGTCGCTTCGGAACCGTCCGGTGAAGAACCCGCGACCGAGGCTCGAATACGCGATCACCGGCAGCCGCAGCTGCGCATACCGATTTCGCACGGCTTCGTTTTCGGGCCCGGCAACGGTCACGCACGCGCCGCCCCAAGGGTCGGCCATCTGCCGCGCCAGACCGTAGTTCGGGCTTGATGCCGCAAAGCCGGTCAAGCCGTTTGCAGCCGCGTAAGCGTTCGCCGCTTCGATCCGGTCGAGCGTCCAGTTGGACACGCCGAACGCGCGGATGCGCCCGGCGTTTTTCTGCTCGTTCAGGGCGTCGATCAGCTCGCCCACCGGCGTGTTCGGATCGTCGCGGTGCAATAGATACAGGTCGATATAGTCCGTCTTGAGCGCCGCAAGGCTCTCCTTTAATTCCTTTTCGATCACGGCACGGTTTACGGCTACCTTGCCGCCCATGCCGACGTTGCCGCATTTGGTGATGATCACGATGCGCTCGCGGTTGTTCCGCGCCTTGCTCCACGCGCCGAGGCTCTTTTCCGCCATGCCGTAGCCGCGCGCGCAGTCGAACGTATTGATCCCCGCTGCCAGCGCCGCGTCCAGGATCGCGTCCGCGTTCCGTCCCGCCAGCATCGGCTTGATCGCCGTGCCGAAGATCACGCGGGAAACCGGCTTTGCAACGCCCTCGATCCGGCCATACGGCGGACACACCGCCGCGCCGATTCGGTACGCGTCGAGCATCTGCACATACCCCGCCAGCACCTTGGCGTGCTGCAGGCCCGTCACGCCCGCGGGGGCCGCATACTCGACGGAAACCGTTCCGTCATAGCCGTCCTTTTGCAGCGCTTCCATGACCGCCCGCAGCGGCATGTCGCCCGCGCCGGTCATCACGCAGCGGATTTTCGTTCCGTCCGCGCAGCGTTCCCCGGTTCGGAACGAACCGCGCACGGTGTCCTTCATGTGAACGCGCACGATGCGATCCTTCAGCAGCGCGTAAGCCGCAAGCAGATCCTGTTTCGAATCCGCCTCCTTGGGTTCCGCGATCTGAAAATTGCCGGTGTCGAGCACGAAGCCGAGCCCCGGCACCGCGTCAAGCACCGCGCGGCAGTCGGCGGGACGGCACAGCGGCTTATGCGCCTGCGGCGTGTTCTCGAACACGACCGTGATCCCGTTCGCCTCCCGCACGGCAAGCCGGTAGGCTTCGATGGCGCGGGCGAGCATCTGCTCCCGCGTCATGGCGGCGCAGGCACTTTCGTCCATCGCGCCGGGAACGATCATCAGGTTCGCCGCCCCGATGCGGCGGCACAGGGCAAGCGCCTTTTGCAGCTGTTTCGGATAGCCCGCATACCCGCGATAGAACGGCAGCGTCGCGATCACGCAGCCGCATGAAACGCCCTCGGCGGCAAACGCGCTTTGCAGATTTTTTAGGCCGTAGAGCGCGATCTCGCTCGTCATCAGGTCCAGCTGCCGAATGCCGTTCTTTGCCGCAAGCTGACACAGCTTGTCCGCATTCATGGCAAAGCGCAAACGTTCCGTCTGCATCGAAAAGGTCAACAGCGCATATTTCATTTCCCGTTCCTCCGTTTCCGGCTCCATCCTACAACCCTTCCGGTCGTTTTTCCATGCTTGTCGCGCAGATTGCTTTGCGGGCTTCGCAAATTGCGCCCTTATACAAAAAGCAGGGACGCTTTCGCATCCCCGCCGTCCGTCCGTTTTATAAACCGAGCAGCTTCAAAAGCGCCGCCGGATCGGAAAAATCCGGAATGATGCAGTCCGCGCCCGCGCCGAGCAGCAGACGGCGCTTTCGCATATCCGTCGCCGACGGCCGCGTTTCATCCATCGCCACACCGACCGCATAGCCGCCCGCGGCCTTGGCCGCCGCAAGCTCGCTCGGCCCGTCGCCAAAGCACAAAAGCTCTTTCCCGTCGATCTCGCCGCGCCGGGTCAGCGTCCCGATCAGCGCCTCCTTGACGCCCTCGCTCTGCCCCGGCCTTGCGCCCGCGATGCCGCCCGAAAACAGCGTGTCCACGCCGAGCAGCTCGGCCTCGAGCCGCACGCTTTCCTCGTCGGTGCCGCTTGCCAACCAGCAGCGAACGCCGCGCGCTTCGAGCGTTTCGATCCATTCCTTCACGCCCGGCACCAGCAGCGTTGCGGGGTCTGCGCCGTTTTGGAGCGACGCGCGCCGTGCGGCAACGCGCTCGGCCATGCGATCCAAAAAGCCCTGCTTATAGACGTTCGGATCGACATGCTTGCCGCCGCGCCGCACGACCTCCGCATCGAGCGCCATGCATTGAAAGATCGTCTGCTTGCCGGTCAGCGCGTCCACAAAGCCGTTGACCGTTTCTTCGACCGCTTCGCGCGATTCGCCCGGCGATACCGCCGCGAGCACGTCGGTAAAGTACGGGATCATCGCATCGCGCCAGTCCGCGCGGATCAGGCTCACGGTGCCGTCGAAATCGAACAGCGCGGCGGAGAACCGCCGTCCGAGCGGCTTTGTCACAAGCTCCGCGCCCCATTCGTTTTCGAGCCGCTTTTTCAAAAGCGACACGAGCGCGTGGCAGTAGAGCATGTGCATGTCCTCGATCTTTTCCATACAGTCGGTCGGGGCGAGCACGTACGCGTCGCAAAGCGGCAGCAGCTTGCCGCCGTCCCGGCCCAGAAAGCCGAGCACGGTCATGCCGAAGCGGTGCGCCGTCTCGGCGGCGCGGACGACGTTTTCCGAATTGCCGCTGCCCGAAAACGCCAGCAGCACGTCCCCCGGATCGGCCTGCGTTTCGATCTGCACGCGGTAGATATCCTGATAAGAAAAGTCGTTGGCAAGGCAGGTCACGACCGATTCCGAATCCCCGAGGCACATGGCCGAAAAGCCCGCCCGTTCATAGACGCGCGCGCCCTTTTGGAGATCGTTGCAGATATGCGAGGCGGTCGCGGCGCTGCCGCCGTTGCCCGCCGTGTAGATGTGGTGGCCGTTGTGCTTGGCGTCCAGAAGGATATCCGCCATGCGGTCGAGCGCCGCAAAGTCCGTTTCCATCGTGCGCGCACAGCAGTCCGCGGCGTATTCGCGCAAAAACGTCGCGCCGTCAATCGGTTTTATCATATCGGTTTCCCCTTACAGTTTTGCAATCACGTCCGCTATCGTGCCTGCCGTGCACGGTGCGGCCACGGTCAGCTTTGTCCCGACAAGCGGGCGAATACTCTCGTCCCCGTCCGCCGGGGTGAAGGCCAGATCGGCCTCGCGCAGCATCGCAAGATCGTTCATTGCGTCCCCGACGCAGACGAGCGTACGGCAGCCGTACAGGTTCGCAAGCCTGCGCGCCGCGCTGCCCTTGGACACGCCGCGCACCATGATCTCGTCGTTCAGCCGCGTCGAGCGCGTGGCCGACAGCGTCCCGTCCGCCTCGACGATCCGGTTGATCGCTTCAAACATCGCGTCGATCTCCGGCGAACCGGACTGAAAATCGCGCGTGGCATCGTCCGGACGGATGAACTCACCGCCGAAGAACAGCATGTACATCGGCTCGGTCAGTTCCCGATACGTCCCGCCGAGCAGCGGCACGCCGAGCTCATCAAACATGTTCTTCCGTTCGGCATCCATGCGCCACGCAAAGTGCCCCGCGTTGCCCTGCACCTCGACGTTGTGCAGCGGGTATTTTGCCATCATCTCCGTCACAAGCGGCTCCACGTCCGGCAGCGGCGCATCGAACACGGTGCGTTTCGTGTTGAAATCGTAGCACACCGCACCGTTGCACAGGATCGTCGGGGCATTGTCGATGAACAGACGCCGCTTTTCGCGGAACATCGGCACGCTCCGGCCGGACGCAACGGCGAACCGCCCGCCTTCGTCCATGAACGAGCGCAGCGCGTCAAGATTCGCCTGCGGCACAAGCCCCTGCGGATCGGTCAGCGTGCGGTCGAAATCGCTTGCGATCAGAATACCGTCATACCGTCCCATGGATCACTCCGCAAACAGCTCGTTTTCGAGCATCAGGCACAGCGCATGATAGACCGGCAGATGCAGCTCCTGCACCAGGAACGGTTCGGTGCGGTCCACGGCGATCTGACAGTCCGACAGCGGCGTGAGCCGGTTGGGGCCGCGCCCGGTCAGCGTGATCACCTGCATGCCGAGCGCCTGCGCGACCTCGGCGGCATAGACGACGTTCTGCGAATTGCCGGAGGTCGAGATGCCGAGCAGCGCATCGTTCCTCTGTCCGATGGCATACACCTGCTGCGCAAACGCGAGCTTCGGCTCGGTATCGTTGGAAATTGCGGTCATGACCGCGGCGTTTTCGACCAGCGGGATCGCGGGAAGGCCGCGTTCGAGCTTGTCCAAAAGATATTCCGCATCAGCGGGACACGCGCCGTGCAGCGCCTCGGCAAACAGCGTGTCGGGGCGGCGGCGCAGGATGAACGCCTTTTGCAGCTCGCCTGCAATGTGCATGGCGTCCGCGGCGCTCCCGCCGTTGCCGCAAAGCAGCAGCTTGCCGCCCGCCGTGAAGCAATCCTTCAGCAGCAGAAACGCCGTCCAAATCCCGTCGCGCTGCGGCTCCAAGACCGGATAGCGGAGCAGCAGATCGTCCAGGATCGCTTCCGGATCGGTATATTGAATATGAGACATACATTCCTCCTTGGGATATCGCGGCAAAGGGCGGCGTTCGCCCTTCACCGCCGCCCATTATAACAGATGATACGACGCGATGGCAAGTGCTTCGTAGCGGTCGATATCGTCGCCGAGCGCGGCGGGCACGATCCTGCACGACCGCGCCGACACCGCAAATGCTTCGCGGGCGATGGCCGCCTCCATAGCGGGGCGCAGCAGCGATTCCGCGCGCGCAAAGATGCTTCCGATCACAATGACCTCCGGATTCAGAAGGTCGATCAGGATCGCCAGCGTGCGGCCGAGCATTTCGCCCGAGGTTTCATAGATCCGCTTGGCAAGCGCGTCGCCCTTGTACGCGGCCTCGGCCACGGTCTTGGCCGTCAGCTCGCCGAGGCCCTCCTTTGTCGGGCAGAGCGCGGGCTTTTCGCCCGCCATGATGCGCTCATAGACCATGTCCCGCGCAAGCTGCGCAATGCCGCCGCCGGAGCAGAAGCCCTCCGCCGAGCCGATCTTGGAGCACCCGACCGGGCCGAAGGGCATCAGCCGGATGTGGCCGCACTCCCCCGCCATGTCGTTGGCGCCGCCGTAGAGCTGACCGTTCAAAATCAGCCCCGCGCCGAGCCCTGTGCCGAACGTTAAGAACGCGGCGTGCCGGCAGCCCTTGGCCGCGCCGAAGCGCCATTCCGCCAGCGCGCCCGCGTTGGCGTCGTTTTCCAAATAAGCGGGCGCCCCAAAGTGCTCCTCCATGATCCGCACCGCCGGGATATCGTCCCAGCCGGGCAGATTCGCGGGCGACTGGATCACGCCGGTCACGGGGTCGAGCGGGCTGCCGCAGGCAATGCCGATCGCGTCCGGCTTCTCGATGCCGAACTCGGTCAAAAGCTCGTCGCCGTACCGCTTGAACAGTTCCATTGCGCCGTAGGGGCCGCCGCATTCCTTCGTGGCGAAGCGGCGGCTGCCGAGGATGCGGATTTCATTTTCCGCCTCATACCCAAGAACGGCGATACATTTCGTACCGCCGATCGCAATGCCTAATAGATTTTTCATGCTCAGAGAATCGTGCCGTCCGACGGGTTGAAGCGCAGCCACGCCTCGTCGCCGACCTTGTAGATCTTCTTGCCCTTGGGGTTATAATCGGTGATCTTGATCAGGTTGTCGCCGACCATAACGTGATAGTTCTGATACGCGCCCATGAAGCAGGACAGGATGACGCGGGCAGGCAGCGCGCCGTCGTCGCCGAGCGTGACGGATTCGGGGCGGAGCATCAGCGCCGCGTCGCTGCCGGCGGCCTTCTGCTGCCGGTCGTAAGCCTCGACCTTGCGGCCCAAAAGCTCGATGATGCTGTGTTCGCCGTCGCCGACGTTGCTGACGATCTTGCCGCGCAGGTAGTTCGCTTCGCCGATGAACGACGCGACGAACTCGCTTGCCGGATGGTAGTAGATCTCGGTCGGGGTGCCCATCTGCGCGATCACGCCCTTGTTCATGACGACAATCTTATCCGAAATGCTCATGGCCTCGGACTGGTCGTGCGTGACGTAGACGGCCGTGGAGCCGACCTCCTGCTGAATACGGCGGATCTCGGTACGCATCTGCACGCGCAGGTTCGCGTCAAGGTTGGAAAGCGGTTCGTCGAAGAGCAGCACGCTCGGCTGCACGACAAGCGCGCGGGCCAAGGCGACACGCTGCTGCTGACCGCCGGAAAGCTGATTGGTCATGCGGTTTTCCATGCCCTTCAGCTCGACGAGGTCGAGGATCGCAAAGACCTTTTCGCGGATCTCGTTCTTTTTGAAGCCGCGCAGCTTGAGGCCGTAGGCGATGTTGTCGTAGACGTTCATGTGCGGGAACAGCGCATAGTTCTGGAACATCATTGCCGTGTCGCGCTTATCCGGCGTCTTTTCGTTGATCTTCTCACCGCCGAGATAGATCTCGCCGATATCGGGGCTTTCAAAGCCCGCGATCATACGCAGCGTCGTGGTCTTGCCGCAGCCCGACGGGCCGAGCAGCGTCACGAAATCGCCGGGCTGAATATCGAGCGTGATATCGTTGACCGCATAAAACTCCTTTTTGGTTTTCGGGTCGGTATAGATCTTGGAAATATGATCGAGCAATATGCCCTTTTTCTGTTTGGTTTCCATAGCTTACTCCTCTCGATTGATGTACCGGCTGGTACCGAAGTATTTCGTGAAGATCTGCAGCAGCAAAATGGCCGCGTAGACAATCAGGATCAGGATCGTGGACGCCGCGCACGCCGCGCCGTAATAGCCCTTGTTCGCGCTCTCGGAGATCTGATACGTGATCAGGTTGACCTTCGGGTTGACGAGCAGGATGATCGCGGAAATGGCCGTGATCGAGCGGACGAACGAGGTGATCAGACCGCTGATGAACGAATCCTTGATCAGCGGCAGCGTGATCGAGGTGAAGACCTTGCCGCTGTTGGCGCCGAGGTCGGTTGCCGCCTCTTCGATCGATTTGTCGATCTGCCGCAGCGCCGCGATGCCGTTACGCGTGCCGACCGGCAGCGAACGGACGATAAAGACAAGCACGACGAGCGCACCGGTTCCGTACAGGCCCTGCAGCGTCCACCACGGCACCTGCCCGCGCGGGAACAGCTCCGCCACATGGAACACGCCGGTGACAAAGCCGCGGATATACGCGATACCGAGGACGATGCCGGGAACCGCCATGGCCATCATCGAGACGAACTCGATGTAGCCCTTCAGCGCAAATTTCTTCTTGACGACCATCCATGCGATCAGCATGGACATCAGGGACGTGATCGGCGCGGCGATCAATGCGAGCGTGATGGAGTCGCGGTACTGCTTGACGCCGCCGGACGCGAACGTGTATTCATACCACTTCCATGTCAGGCTGTAGTCGCGGCCCCACAGGTTAAAGAAGGAGCCGACCGGGATCAGTACGTACAGCGCGATAACGAACAAGCTGATCGCGCCTGCCAGAATCGACAGCGGGATGCGCACGGAACGATCCTCGATGAGAATACGGCCTCTGGCGGCCTTGCCGGTGAGCGTCGCGGTTGCCTTGCGCTCAAGCCAGTACTTTTGCAGCAGGAACAGGGCCATCGTCAGCAGCAGCAGGATCAACGCCATCGCGGAAGCGATGTTCTTGTTCAGCGCGCCGGTGATCTGCAGGTAGATCGAGGTTGCCAGCGTGTCGTAGTTGCCGCCGATGATCATCGGGTTTGCGAAATCCGCGATGGACTCGATGAACGTGACGAGGAACGCGTTGCCGATGCCGGGGAGCATCAGCGGGAGCGTGATGGAGGTGAACACCTTCATGCGCGACGCGCCGATATCGCGCGCGGCCTCCTCGATGGACGGGTCGATGTTCTTGAGCAGTCCCTTAAACGTGAGGTAGCAGACCGGGAAGAAGGTCAGCGTCTGCACAATGATCAGGCCGGGCAAGCCGTAAATGCCCGCAAAGTTCCGAAGATTGAGCAGGTTTTTCGTAATGAAGCCGGTTCTGCCGAACAGCATGATCAGCGACAGCGACAGAACAAAGGGCGGGGATACGACGGGCATCGTTGCAACGACGTTGAACAGGCCCGCCAAAATTTTCGTTTTCGTTTTGACGTATACATCAATGTACGCAAACAGCATACCGACGATCGTGCTCGTCACGCCGACGATGAGGCCGAGCTGCAGGGTATTGATGAACGCCTGTTTGAAGGTAACGTAGGTCAACGTATCCCGGATCGTCTGCAGCGTGAACTGTCCGTCTGCATTGCGCAGCGCTTCGGAGAGCAGCATCACGAGCGGATACACGATGAACAGCGTTAAAAAGATCGTCATAATCACGATCATTGCGATCATGATCGGATCGTTCCAGAACTTTTTCCGGTCGAGCTTCTTGCTTTGGCTGTGAATCTCTTTCGGATCCAAGGTCCTTGCTTCCACGGGGGACGCCTCCTTTCTCGGATAACGGTTGAAACAGGAAAGAGGGGACGGAGGATAGTCCTTCGTCCCCTCCTTGGGTTTGTTCTAAAGTCAGTCCGCCTTATGGTTTAGGACTTCTTCTCGTGACGATCATCGGTACCGACGATCTGCAGCCACTCCTGCGTCCAGGTGTTCAGCTGCGGCGCAACGTCTGCTACGTCGTAGGGAACGAGATTCAGCTTGGAGAGGTCGTCGAGGCCGAATTGCTTCAAAAGCTCCGGCTGAACCGCGCCGGCTTCGTCGGTGATGACGAGGTTCTGCATGGACTGGTAATCCTTGCCGAGGTTGACGCAGTCTGCGGTGAGGCAGAACTCAACGAACAGCTTGGAGGCGTTCGGGTTCTTGTCGTTCTTCAGCATTGCGGCGGCGCCGACTTCAAAGCCCGTGCCGTCCTCCGGAACGATCAGCTGGATGTTGTCATAACCGTTTGCAATCTGCGCAACACCGTCATGCAGGAAGGAGATACCGACCACGCACTCGCCCGGGCCTACCATCTTGGACGGGCCGGAACCGGACTTGGTGTACATAACGACGTTCTTATCAAAGTCCTTGAGGTATGCAGCCAGGCCTTCGCTGTCGAGCGAGCCCGGATAGCCGTAACGATACTTCTGCGTGGCAAGGAAGTTGGTCGCGGTCGCGGAGGTTTCGGGGTTCGGAACGGCGATAAGACCTTGCCACTTCGGATCGCGCAGATCCTCCCAGCTCTTCGGCGCTTCGAGGCCCAGCGCAGCGCCCTCTTCGGTGTTGAACATAATGCCCAAGACGCCAGTGTAAATGCCGACCCACTCAAAGTCCTTGTCGATGAACGCCGGGTTGTCGATCAGGTTCTTGGCATTCTCCGGCTTGTAGGCCTGCAGCAGACCCGCATTCTTGGCCTTGAAGTAGTAGTCGTTGGAGCCGCCGAACCAAACGTCCGCCTGCGGATTGTTCTTTTCCTCATCCGTCTTGGTGAACATTTCGCCGGTCGCATAACGCGTGGCGTTCGTGGTGATCTGGAAGAGCTCCTGGAACTTCGCGGCAGCCGCCTTGACGTAGGACTCATCGCAAGCGCCGTACACGGTCAGCGTTTCGTTGTTGACGTGCGCGTTGTAGATGAGCTCCTGAATGTAGGGGCTGTACTTCGTCATATCGACGGTGCACTTGCCGCAGGCGCACTTGCCGTCCGCCGTCACGAACGCGGTTGCGCCGGTATTGGCAGCCGGGGTGTCGGTGTTGGCCGCGGGAGCGGCACAGGCGACGGCGCCGAGCAGCATAACAAGCGCCAGAGCGATTGCAAATACTTTCTTCATGTTCATTCCTCCTTTGAACTGCGGTAGCGTATTCTCTCGCTACCTGTGCATCATTTTACACCCGTTTTACAGCCTTGTCAAGAGAAATGTAAATTGCGCGTATTTCTCCCGAAAACGCCGTGTAAAGTTATAAAAAAGCCTGATTTCTCGGCACTTTGCGGACAGCAAAGCGCCGCCTCCGCCCCGAGGGTGCGGCAAAGCGGCGCAAAAAATCATCGGAAAAGCTATATTATTTTTGCTTGTTCTGCGGCAGCCGCTTTATCACGCGCTGCCACAGATTCGGGATCGTTTCCTTATGATCGCCGACGAAGTGGAACCCGATGCCGCCGACCTTGGGCGGCCGGTTGACGATGTTCTTGCGCGGGCGGTAATAGTAATGCGGATCGTCGTAGCCGATATTGGTCCGATAGTCCCCGAGGTCGATCAGATCGAAGTTCGCGGTCGTGATCCGGTAGGTCGGAAAGCCGAGGTTGCGGGAAATCGAAATCGCTTTCAAGAACACCTCCGGCCCGATCACGCTCGATCCGAAGTTCAGAAACACGCCGCCGTCCATCTGCGAAACGGAATAGCAGTAGCGGTGAAAGTCGATGCCGCTTGTCTTGCCGATGGCGGCAAAATCGACGGAAGGATGCTGATGGATGATATCGGTGCCGAGCGCGATATGGTATGTCGCCGGGACGCCGCATTTGTACGCGCGGTAGAGCACGCAGTCGTCCTTATACGGAAAATCGCTTTGGTGCGTGTCGATGTAGTACGCGAGCGATTCGCCGTAGCCCATGTCGTGCGCCGCGCCATACTTTAGCGCCGCGTTCATCCACCCGCCGGTCTCCTCCCACATGCCGAAGGAGCCGTCCTCCAATGCGGTCGGCACGTCCTCGCTTGTGCCGCCGAGGTAGGCCAGTTCGAAGTCGTGGATGCTGCACGCGCCGTTCCCGGCGATATGCGTGATGATGCCGCGCTCCATCAGGTCGATCAGATAGCGCGACAGGCTGTTTTTGATCACGTGCGCCCCCTGCGACCAGATCACCGGGCGGCCGTTTTGCCGCGCCTCCACGATCTTATCCACAAGGGTTTCAAACGCCTCTCCCCCGTCCCATGCCGGGATCGGATCGACGCCGGGCGTTAAGAGCGTGTCGATGCGCACCAGATTGTGCCGGTGCTTTGCCGTATCGGTGCGGATGCCGGAAAAATCCAAATAGCCGTATTCCATTCTTATACCTCCGTAAACATCGCCATCAAGCGCGGATCGGTGTAATCCGCGACGATCACGTTCGTGCCGAGCGACTTATGCAGCGCGCGCTGATACGCCGCGCTTTCGGGCAGACGGGAAATCATCACCGCGCCCATCTGCGCCCCGGCCCATATCTCGCTGCGCCCGTCCCCGACGACAAGGATCTGCGCGCCGTCCACGCCGAGCGTTTTGGCAAGCCGCTGCATGATCACGTCCTTGGGCAGCTTGTCCGTCCATGTCGAGCCGATGATGTCCTCCACGACCTTGCCGGGGCCGATCGGATAGCCGAGCGTTTCGACCTCCTCATACATGCCCATGCCCTTTTCGACGACCGCGCCGGTCACAAAATAGTTCTTTACGCCGTGCGCAAACAGGAACCGCATGAACGCCGGCGATCCGGGAATGATGAATCTGTCCGGGTCCTGCTTTGCCAGGGCTAAATTCCGGTCGCGGCAGTAGAGGTTCAGCACCTTTTCATAGAAACGGAACAGCCGCGGCGTGTGCTCGGTCAAAAACGCTTCGAGCTCCGGCGAGTCGGGCAGGTCGGGGAAAACCTCCTCCCCGCCGCGGATGCGCTCGATCTTTTCGCGGTTTTCGGCGCGGTCGCACGGCACGTTCACCGTCCCGGCCTCCACCGCGCGGCGCAGGGCCCATTCCATCTGCGTCAGCGCCGACAGCCCCGCCGATTCCACACAGAACGCGTCCGTCACCGGCAGCGGCTTCGTGCCGGTGATCGCGGCGATCCGACGCACGTTTTCGTCGCTGTCGTAGCCCGCGGGCACGCCGCTTTTTTCGGCATAGTCGAGCACAATGCTCATGACCGGCGGCCAGTCGCGGATCAGCGAATGCGTCCCGTCGATATCATGGAACGCGCACACGATCCGCCGCGGCTCGAACGGCTTGACGACTATTTCACTTTCCACGGGAGAAAATAACAGCATGTTCTGCCTCCCCTATCTCTTTTGGATTGATTTTACCATGAGATTCCTGTACGAACAAGAGGTAAATCAAAATCACGAACCACCCGTAAAACGGGTGGTTTGCTTTTGGCTATAAGCCCTTGTTGCCAACTCGCGCCTAAAGACGCTGCTTGTTCGTTGTCCAAGCTCTCTGTTTCTCCTTACTTTACGCCCCTAAAGGGGCTCTTACCGCTTAAATGGATCTTCGTATTCCTTTACACTCAGCTTATCTACCGCTATATCGTTCTTCTCCTGCTCCTGTATGTACTTCCTAATCGTAGCTTCATTTAATCCTACCGTTGACACGTAGTAACCCTCCGCCCAGAAGTGTCGGTTTCCGAACTTGTACTTTAAGTTCGCTTGTGCGTCAAATATCATCAGCGCACTTTTCCCTTTTAGGTAGCCCATAAAACTTGATACACTCATTTTTGGTGGGATGCTTACCAGCATATGTACATGATCCGGCATCAGGTGCCCTTCAAGTATCTCTACGCCCTTATAATTGCATAGTTGTCTTAATATCTTCCCTATACTTTCCCGGTATTGATTGTAGATGATTTTTCGTCTATACTTGGGGGTGAACACAATGTGGTACTTGCACAGCCATTTTGTGTGCGCTAAACTGTTTTCCTGTTTAGCCATAAAAGCCTCACTTCCTTTCTTTTGTTTGAGAGCTTGGACTCCCTCATTCTATCGGAAGTGAGGCTTTTTGTGTACAACTTCTTGTCTCGCACCCGCATAGCGGGTGGTTTTTTGTTTCGCTTCGCTCAACTGCCTAAAGGCGTAAGACAAAGGCCGCGCCCTGCGGCACGGCCCATCTTTTCCTATTCGTTTAGATTGG
>JAEEGL014956114.1_pt1 | contig 14726 bp, 15 predicted proteins | sample 9134231 | NCBI WGS metagenome assembly JAEEGL01 (sample SAMN16246548, study PRJNA631951) | gut metagenome | biome: gut microbiome; feature: rumen; material: fiber-attached | host: Bos | place: Iran: Karaj | collected 2018-10 | reverse complement strand
AGAAAAGAAAGCGCCAGAAGATGGCGACACATAAGCGAAAGAAGATGCTTAGAAGAAATCGACATAAGAGCAAGTAGTTTTTTTGTCGACAGCTTGTGTTTCAGATAAGGGGTTTTGTCTCAGAGGACATCCCCTTTTTTTTTAAATTATGCTGGAAGAAATAAATTCACCATCAGATATTAAAAAGCTTTCTCAACCCCAGATAAAACAACTTGCCGAAGAAATACGGCAGAAAATCATTACTACTGTTTCAAAAAACGGCGGTCATCTTGCCAGTAATCTTGGCGTGGTTGAGCTTACAATTGCCCTGCATAGGGTTTTTGATTCTCCAGATGATGCAATTATTTTTGATGTTAGTCATCAGTGTTATGCACACAAGCTTTTGACGGGTCGTTATGCCCGGTTTGATACGCTCAGGCAAAAAGACGGCATTTCGGGTTTTACAAACGTAGACGAAAGTCCTCACGACTTTTTTACAAGCGGTCACAGTTCAACTTCTATTTCTGCGGCACTGGGACTTTTAACTTCCTGGAATCAGCAAAAAAAAGACGGTAAGGTTGTAGCGGTACTGGGAGACGGAGCGCTTACCGGCGGCATGGCTTTTGAAGGACTTTCTAATGCAGGTCAGCTTAGAAAAAATCTTATTGTAATTTTAAATGATAACCAGATGTCCATTGACCATAACACAGGTGCGGTTTCGCGCTACCTTAGCCGGTTATCTATGTCCAAGGGCTATCAGTCTTTCCGTTACCGTGTGGATAAGCTTGTAGAACGCATGGTAGAAAAAATGCCAAGCTTTGGTCGCCCTATAGATAAATTTATTTTCCGATTCAAACGCTCGCTTAAGGGCTTGCTGCTCGCAAATAATCTTTTTACAGACCTTGGCTTTGAATATGTTGGACCGCTCAACGGACACAATATTCCAATGATGGAAAACGTTTTACGCAAGGTTCGTAATCTGTCGCGTCCGGTTGTAGTTCACGTTGTTACAAAAAAGGGCAAGGGCTATGAACCTGCCGAAAATACTCCGGAAAATTTTCATGGTGTGGGACCATTTGATATAGATAACCCCGATTTTGATTCTGGCGGAGCGCTTACTTTTACGCAGGCCTTTAGTAATACAATTTTGGATGCAGCAGTGCGTGAACCAAAAATTACTGCAATTACAGCTGCTATGGCACAGGGCACCGGGCTAACGGAATTTAGCCGCAAATTCAAAGAACGCTTTTTTGATGTTGGAATTGCAGAAGAACATGCAGTTACTTTTGCAGGCGGACAGGCAAAGGGCGGGCTCATTCCTGTTGTCTGCATTTATTCAACCTTTATTCAGCGTGCTGTAGACCAGATTATTCATGATGTTTCGCTGCAAAACGCCCACTGTATTTTTGTTTTAGACCGAGCCGGAGTTGTACCCGGAGACGGAGTTACACATCAGGGCTTGTTTGATATTGCTTTGTTCCGGCCTGTTCCAGGTCTTAAAATTTTGAGTCCTGTAAGTGCAGCTGACTTAAAGCTTTGTTTTGATTATGCATTGGCTCAAGGCTGTCCTGTTGTAATAAGATATCCAAAAGCTGTGTGTCCAAAAGAACGTCCGGAGTTTAATCAAAAGCTCAAGGAAGGGCGAGGAATTCTTTTACAGACAGAAGGAAAATCAGTACGCAATAAATATCTGATTGTTATAACAGGCAGTATGTATTCAGAAGCACAGACTGCTCTGGAAGATCCATCTGTGCGGTCTTTAAAAACCGACCTTTATATCACACGGTTTATTAAGCCTTTTGATGAAGAATATTTTGTTTCCATTGCAGAGCAATATAAAGGCGTGCTTTTTGTAGAAGACGGAGTAAGAACCGGAAGCCTTAGCGAACATCTTGTATGTACTCTTGCGCTCAAAAAATATACACGTACAAAAATTCTTGCTTTTGGCGACAGGTATTATGGTCATGCAAACCGTGAGCAGATTCTGGAAGAAGCAGGGCTTTCTGCTCGTGGAATTGCTCAGGCTCTAATGGAGTTTAGAAATGCTTGAAATGACTTTTGGCCGTAAACGCATAAGCACAGAACGTTCTGCCTTTGTAATGGGCATAGTAAATGCAACTCCGGATTCTTTTTTTGAAAACAGTCGCGGAGACTTTGACCTTGCAATGAAGCTTGTAGAAGACGGTGCGGACATAATAGACATTGGCGGGGAGTCGACCCGTCCCGGTTTTACACCTGTGGATGAACAGGAGGAACTGGATCGTGTAATTCCTCTGCTTGAAAAACTCAGGAAAAACACAGATGTAGTAATTTCCATAGATACTACAAAACAAGCGGTTATTACCGAGTCGCTCCAGGCCGGCGCAGATATTATAAACAGTGTGACTGCCCTTGAAGAAGAACCGGGTGATATTCTGACTCAGATTATGGATGCAGGTGCTTCGGTTATTCTTATGCATCATACCGGTGAAGGAATTGACGGAATCTGCCGTTATCTTGGAGAAAGGGCAAAATGGTGCACACAACAGGGAATTGAAGCTTCCAAAATTATTCTGGATCCGGGCATTGGCTTTGGAAAAAGCTTTGAACAGAATGTAGAAGCAATTAAATATACAGACAGGCTTTGCGCTCTGGGTTACCCTGTACTCATGGCTTTGTCGCGTAAATCCAGCATTGGAATGATGACGGGCCGTCCAATAGAACAGCGCCTTACCGGAACTGTAACCGCCGATATAATTTCTGTTCAAAAAGGTGCAAAAATTATTCGAGTTCACGACGTTTTAGATGCAATTGATTCGTTAAATGTAATGAAATTTTTTGAATAGTATGTTATAATATTCTATATGTTATTTTCGGGTAAAGTCCGGTAATGACATTGGTTTTATTAAAATGGAAATTTTCAATAAGTTATTATACATTTACGATTTTATCCGCCCCGTTTTAGACATTGCTGTCCTTACTTTCCTTTTATATAAAGCCTATGATTTTATGACCAAGTCCAACAGTATTCAGCTTTTAAAATCGGCTGTTATTGTTTTTCTTGCATACGGAATTGCAGAACTTTTAAAATTAAATACAATTTTATGGATATTGCGCGTACTTGCTCCTGGTCTTGTTATTGCGTTTGCAGTAATTTTTCAGCCGGAAATCCGTAAGCTTTTTTTACGAATAGGGCAAAGCAAATGGTTTGCATTCGGTTCTCGCTCAAAGCATACTTATGTAGATGCAGTACTTACAGCTGCCGAAATGCTTTCCAAGGAACGTCGCGGTATGCTTGCCGTATTCCTTCGTCACACAAAGCTTGATAACTACATGCAGTCCGGAACAAAGCTGAATGCAGATTTGTCATCGAGCCTTCTGGTTACAATTTTTGGCAAAGACACTCCGCTGCACGATGGTGCCTGCTTTATTCAGGGCGGAAAGCTTCTTTCTGCGGGCTGTTTTTTGCCATTAAGCGAAGATTACAATATCAAAAAAACCTTTGGTACTCGTCACAGGGCTGCGCTTGGACTTTCTGAGGTTTCGGATGCTGTTGTACTGGTTGTTTCGGAAGAAACTGGTGCAATTAGTCTGGCTTATGATTCCAAGCTCAATTACGATTTAGATATGAATGAACTTACAAAGATTCTAGAAAAACTTCTTGAATTACCGCCTGAAGCCAAAAATATAGAGGACACAATAGATGAAAGCAAACCAGTTCTTTAATAAAATCCTCGATAAATGGCCGGTAAAGGTCTGCTGTCTCGTAATTGCAATTGCTCTTTATCTTTTTCATCAGGCTTCGCTTACGGAAAAACGTTCTTTTGTAATTCCTCTTACAGTTGTAGAGGAGGGTTCTGTAGTTCATACGGGAGATTATACTTCTACGGTAACGGTTTCTGTCCGTGCAAATACTGAACAAATTTCCTCAGTACATTCGAATGACCTTAATGCCTATGTAAATCTTAACGATATTGCCAAAAACGGAGAATATACTCTGCCGGTTATGGTAAAGGTTGCCGATGAACTATTGGCCTTTGATCCGTTTGAAGTAAAGGTAAAGCCTGAATATATTAAGCTAAAGGTAGAATCCAAGGATTTAAAATTCATTCCTTTAACAGCTTCGGTTGTTGGAGAACCTGAGCATGGTTACGAAATAACTTCTGTAAAAGTATCTCCTTCGGAGCTTGAAGTTTACGGACCAAGTTCAATTCTGGAAAATATAGACAAAATCTATACAGACAAGGTTGATGTAACGGGACTTACTCAAAAAGAAACCTTTAATGTAAATTATAAAACTGTAAATAAATATATTTCTGTAACAGAAAAAGGGCCGTATGAGGTTGTTGTAACGGTGGAGCCTTCGCACATGGAAAAGCTTGTGGAAAATGTTGAAGTTAATGTAACGCTTCCGCCGGAAAATCTTTATCTTAAAGACGATATTGCTCCTTTAAGCATAAAGTTGGAAGGCACGGTTCCGGTTCTGGAAACTTATGAGCCCGGAAAGCGTTTTGTTACTCTTGATTTGTCAAAAATAAATGAGCCTGGTGAATATGATTTACCACTCACATTTAATGTACCTTCTTATTTAAAAATGGTTGAGGCTTCGCAGGATACTGTACATCTGGAAATTCTGGCAGTCGAAGAAGACACTGGTCTTGAAACAGAAGGTGACATGGAGGTGTCTGAATGATTTTGGGAATTGGTGTCGATATGACAACAGTTGAACGCTTTGAACGATGGATTACAAATCCCGATATGATTAGCCGATTTTTTAACACAGAAGAAAAATGTGCTAATCCGAATGTCGTTTTTCAAAAAGAGCATTATGCTGCACGCTTTGCCGCAAAAGAAGCCTTTGGCAAGGCCCTGGGAACAGGCATAACAGGCTTTAATTTGTGCGATGTTTATATTAAAAATGAACCTAACGGCAGGCCTGTATTAAAGGTACAGGGCTCAGCCGAAAAAATACTTAAGGGAACCTTTGGAGACTGCAAGCTGCATGTGTCTTTGAGTCATGAAAGAAATAATGCAATAGCAGTTGTTATTATTGAAAAATAGTAGATTAATGGAGTTGTTGTATGGCGTATTCATCTTCTTCTAAAAGCAAGGGAGCAGCACCGGAAAAGAAAGCATCTATTTCTTACTGGTCTAAGGATAAATGCGATTGTCCTGTATGTAAAAAGGCCTTTGAACGCGAAATAATGCGAAGCGGTAACGGCCGTATGAATGCAGGAAACCTTTCCGACGAGCTGCATCGTGATTATATTCCTTCTGCAAAATACGGTAAGGTTTATCCTTTGATTTATGAAGTTGGCTGTTGTCCTAACTGCTACACAGCTTTTTTGTGGAACGACTTTACTACAATCAAAAATCCTGATATTGCAGACCGCATTTACGACAACTACGAAAAACGAAAAAAGGCTACCGAGGTAATTTTCCCTTATTTTAATTTAAAAAAGGAACGCACTCTTTATGACGGAGCTGCCATGTATTATATGGCGCTGCAAACCTACGATGTGTGTGAAAGTGATATGCTGCCAACTTTAAAAAAAGCAATAATCTGTCTGCGTCTGGCCTGGCTCACAAAGGAAATTGATGATGCCTGTACAGATCATAATTACGATTATGTTTCACAGGTTTTTTATAGAAAGGCACTTTTCTTTTACCAGCAGGCTTTGATAAACGAGCAGAACCGTACAGAAAAATGTTCTACTTTAAATAACTTTGGGCCCGACATGGATAAAAACTATGGCTGGGATGGAGTTGTTTACCTGAGTGGTCTTTTGGAATACAAATATGGCCAGCAGGAAGATATTCAGCTGCGACTTAAAAAGCTTAGCGAAGCCAAAACCTCCATTGCACGTATTTTTGGTTTGGGTAAATCTTCTAAAAACAAACCTGGACCTTTGCTTGAGCATGCCAGAACTCTTTATGATAACCTTACCAAAGAGCTTAAGGACGATGATTTGTAGTCCGGGCGGAAGAAATGCGTAATATCTTATTAACAGTTTCTTATGACGGAACAGATTTCTGCGGCTGGCAAAGACAGGATGATAAAAACGGAGGCCAGGCAGACAGAACTGTTCAGGGAGAAATTGAAAATGCCCTGCAAAAGCTTTGCGGACAAAAGATTACCTTGTATGGTTCAGGACGGACAGACAGCGGTGTACATGCAGTAGGGCAGGCTGCCAATTTTTATTCGCCTATAGATTCTATGCCGCCTCAAAATTATGTACGCGCCCTAAATGCTTTTATGCCTCCTGATGTTAGAATAGTAGATTCCTGTCAGGTAGACGAGGACTTTAATTCAAGAAAATCTGCGACAAGCCGGACTTATCGTTATTTTATTGCTTTTGGAAAACCTGTTAGTGCGGACAATGCGCGGTTTTGCTGGTATGTTCCAAATTATGAACCGGATATAAAACGGCTTAATGCCTATGTTGAATGTCTGCATGGAGAGCTTGATTGCGCTGCCTTTGCTGCAAGCGGGGACGAAAGTGTTTCTACAAACCGCTATATAGATTCGTGCCGCTTTTTTATGCAGGCCGACCGATGGGGTGAACAACAGCTTGTTTTTGAAATAGAAGCAAATGCATTTTTGTGGAAGATGGTGCGCACACTTACAGGCACACTTATAAATCTGGACAAGGCCTGTGCCCCGGACGACGCCCTGCAAAAAATCCTGGAATCGCACGACCGTACCCAGGCCGGTGTTACCGCCCCACCAACCGGCTTATTCCTTTATAAAATTGCATTTGATGGTATCAGAAGGCATGTTTAATTTTTTAAGAACCCTTCGACAGGTTTCTTCAGCTGGCTGAGGGTATTTCTCACGGGAGGGTACGGCCGTTACAATAAACTCACAGGATCTACATCGTATTCAATATATACATTCTGATTGTGCGTGTAGTCCTGCAACAGACTTCGTGCCATTGCCTGGAGCGGTACTATAGACGACGCTTTGAGTAAAATTTGATACCGCCAGGATGAATTTATTTTTTCTATCGGGCATTCCGCAGGGCCAATAATTTCTACACCCCGTACAGCCTTTGCTTCAAGAATCTTTGCTGCCTGTCTTGCAGTTTCAATTGCATTTGTTTTGTCATAGCTTCTAAAAACAAGCCGTAAAAGACGCGAAAAAGGAGGAAACTCCATAAGCTTACGCTGGGCAAGCTCCCATTCATAAAAATCATTTATTCTGTTACTGCAGGCATATAATACAGGCTCCTGACCAGGGCTATAGGTTTGGACTACAACTTTTCCATCAGGAAAGTATCTGCCGGCACGGCCTGCAACCTGTGTAATAAGTGCAAAGGTTCTTTCTCCGGCTCTAAAATCTGGCATGTGTAAACCTGCATCTGCAAGTATTACGCCAACAAGCTCCAGGTTTGGAAAGTTTAAGCCTTTTGCAACCATCTGCGTTCCAAGCATTATATCGTATTCACCCTTTTTAAAAGCTTCCAGGGTTTGTAAAAGCTGTTCTTTATTTTTGAGTGCGTCTGTATCTAGCCTTACAATACGTGCATTAGGAAATTTTGCCTTTGTTTCTGCTTCTATATATTCTGTTCCAAAACCCGAAGAACCAATTTCTACAGAACCACAGGAAGGGCAGCTTGCGGGGGTAACGGTTGACCAGCCGCAGTAATGGCACTTGAGACGGTTTTCTACTTTATGATAGGTCATTGGTACCGAACAGTTTTTACAAACCAGCTCATAGCCGCATTGATTGCAGCTGAAAAAATGAGTAAAGCCGCGTCGGTTTAAAAACAAAATTGCCTGATGCTTTTTTTCCAGTACTGCCTTTATCTGTTTTTCCAAGGGAACAGAAATTGCACCTTCGGAATGATACAGCTTTAGGTCTATACAGGAAATTTGCGGCATTTCTCCGCCAGCAAGACGTTTGGTAAGTGTATGTCTTACAATTGCTCCCTGTTTCATGCCATGCCAGGCTTCTACACTTGGAGTTGCACTTCCCATAACCAGAGGAATTTTTAAATTTGTACAGCGGTGCATGGCAACCTGTCTTGCATGGTATCTTGGATTGTTTCCGGATTTATAGGAGCCGTCATGTTCTTCGTCAATAATAATTAATCCAAGCTCGGGAACCGGTGCAAAGACTGCGGAGCGTGCACCTACAACAACGCGAGCTTCCTTATGCATTATTCTGTTCCATTCTTTGAGTCTTTGAGACGGTGTGAGTCCTGAATGAAGAACTGCAGCAGTTTTGCCAAAACGTTGTGTTACTGCCTGAACAACCTGGCCGGTTAGTCCAATTTCCGGCACCAGATATATTACGCCTTTGCCCTGTTCCAAAATGCGTTCTGCAAGAGTTAGAAATACTTCGGTTTTGCCGGTACCGGTTGGACCGTAGATATAATGATAAAGATGCGCTCCCTGAGCGGAATGTGGTCCCTGAGCGGAATGTGGTCCCTGAGCTTGTCGAAGGGCCTCACCACCAATTATCTCTTCTACACATTTTTTCTGTTCTTCCGATAATTCATTTTTCTTAGAGGAAAAAATTTCATCTTCAAAGCCAAAGCCGCCTGCACTTGTTTCGCGTCTGCCGCTTGGTATCATGGAAAAAACTGCTTCACCGAGTGTGCAAAGGTAGTATCTGCTTAGCCATCTTGCAATTTCTATGAGCTCTGTGCCAAAAAGCGGTTCCTTGTCTATTACACGACGTATAGGGCGAATTTTTACAGGATCAAAGCCAAGATTGTCCGGCAGGTTTTCTGAAATTCCTATTATAAAGCCTTCTGTTTTTTTATTGCCAAACATTATTTCGGCGCGTTTACCAATTTGAGGAACTAACTCAGGCTTTTCATCCTGTGGGGGAGTATAGGAATATGTAAAGCCCTGATTTATGGGCAGATTCAGAATTATTTCTAAATACATTATTTCCCTGTAAGTTCATCCAGTTTGCGTTTAAAGGCTTTTAAGTCCTGCCAGGCCGGTGCTTTAAGACTTTCATCACGCAAAAGAGCACTCGGGTGGTAGGTTACCAGGAGCGGAATGCCGTTATAGTCATTAAACTGTCCGCGCATCTGACCAAGCGGGGCTTGTGTATCAAGCATTTTATGACCGGCAATGCGCCCCATGCACAATATCATTTTTGGTTTGAGTATATGAATCTGTGCTTCCAAAAAGCCTGAACAGGCAGACTGTTCATCAGGTTCCGGGTCGCGGTTATTTGGCGGACGGCATTTTACTACATTTGCAATATAGCAGTTTTTTGTCCTGTCGAGGCCTATTGCAGCAAGCATTTTATCAAGTAAAACTCCGGCTTTTCCTACAAAAGGACGACCTGACATATCCTCGTCGTAGCCGGGACCTTCGCCAATAACAAGAACATCCGGATTGTCTACACCTTCGCCCGGAACAACATTATTTCGTGTACGTGCAAGAGGGCATTTTGTACAGCGGAGGATTTTTGATTTGAGGTCTTCCATGGAAAGTCCGTCGGTGGCAGGGCCCTTCGACAAGCTCAGGGACCCCGTTTCTTTTTGCGGTCCCTGTCCTTCGACCTGTGGTCCCTGTCCTTCGACTTGCGGTCCCTGAGCCTGTCGAAGGGCCTCCCCACCAACATCTCCATCATCAGTAAATTCCACCTGTGCCGCAAACACTTCACTGGTATAGCCTGTAACATATGCATCTGTTTTTTTGAGTAAATCGTATATCAGTTCTTTATCTTCTTTTTTCATTTCCCACCGCTCCCTTCGACAGGCTCAGGGTCCCCGTTGAAAGTCAATTTAATTATCTCCCGCTCGTGATATGCTTTTTCAACCAAGTCATCAACTTCGAGTGACTTATAAATATCTTCTGCTTCATCAGGAGTTCCCCTCAAAACAGGATGTCGCGGACTGAACAAAACACAGCAGTCTTCATAAGGCAAAATAGAAGTTTCATAAGTGTCAATTTCTTCGGCAGTACGAATAATTTCTTCTTTATCAAGTCCACAGCAAGGACGCATCATAGGAAATTCAGAAAAGTGTTCGGTAACTGTCATGTTTTCTATTGTCTGGCTTGCTACCTGTCCGACACTTTCGCCGGTAATAATACACTTTGCATTACAGCGGCGGGCAAGCATATTGGCAACCTTCATCATACAGACACGTAATATGAGGGTAGACCAGGCTTCCGGAGCTTTTTCCTTAATGCGCATCTGAACATCTGTAAAAGGTATTATATTAAGATATGTTTGAATTCCATAATAGGCAAGCTTTTGTGCAAGTGTAACAACCTTCTGCTTTGCTTCTTCCGAAGTGTAAGGGTAGGAGTGAAAATAACAGCACTCAATTTTCATACCGCGTCTAAGCATTCTGTAGCCTGCGACAGGGGAATCAAGACCTCCGGATAATAAAAGAAGTCCTTTGCCGCTGCAGCCAACAGGAAGCCCACGGCAACCTGTTTCGCTATCTGTATATATATATACTTTTTCGCGTACTTCTATGTAAATTATACAGTCGGGCTTATGAACATCAACCTTCATAAGCTTTTCTACAGGACCTGCGGCTTCGCAATTTATTTCATATGAATTCAGCGGAAAGCTTTTATCTGCACGTCGGGAATCAATTTTAAAAGTTTTAGCCCCTGACTTTGCACAGCGTTCTGCAAGATTATAAACAACATTTTTTATAGCTTCTATGTCTTTATCTGCAAGCTCACATTTTGCCCAGCCTGTAATTCCAATAAGATGATTGAGCATAAATTCAACCTTTTGGGCATGTTCTTCGTCGCAGTCTATATAAAGTCGTCCGGCACGCAGAATTATTTTACTGCCAGTCCCTTCAAGACATTTTGCCGTATTGTGTTTAAGCAGGTTTTCAAATTCCTGAATATTAGAGCCCTTTAATGTAAGCTCTCCAAGTTTTGCAAGATAAGTCATAGATAAAGTATAAACTAAATTTCACCGATAATCTATATACATGAAAAAAGGATTTTTAGTCGTTCTGTTTATGGCATTAATCAGTTCACTTCCTTCTCAGGAGAGCCTAAAAAAACTGAATGGAATTTGGGAAGGCAGGGACCGGTTTGTTTTCTTTGAAAATGCCTCAGACGATGAAAATCCTTTTTTTAGTATTATCCTAAGAAACTATTACGGCTGGTACTATGACAGGGCTGCAGAACCGCTTAGTACTTCCGAAGTTCAGGCGCGTACACCAAACGCTGCTACTCATAAAGAGCCCGAAATAATTCCTTATAAAATTACTGAACAGGATAATGTATTTCAAATTACAACCAATTTTACAAAACACAGCCACGACATTACAACCTTTGCAATTATTGATGATAAGATTTATTTGAATCCAATGACGTTGATTGTTGACGACCTTGCGAGCAGTGCGATTTCTGAGGGCCCTTTCCTTCGACAAGCTCAGGACAAGCTAGGCTCAGGGACCACGGCCCTTTACCGGGGATATCAATATTCCAGCGGTTTTCTCATGTACGAACAACCAACCGATCAGAATATTTCGCTTTTTATTGTGGATAATGACAAATATTATGACGTGCGCTACTGGCTAAGCGATATGGATTATGATCCGGCGTATGTGACTTTCAAATATAAGGAAGATACCTATAATGTGCCAAAGCATCTTGTTGCAGACGGTCAGAATTATTCCTGTGTAAGCGGAAGAAGCAAAAAGGTACGCAATACTATGCCTTCGTTCAGTTTTGACAATGCGGGCTTTTTGCTCAATGAAGATAAAACTGTTTTAATAACAGACACCAAGCCTTACCTTACAAAGCTTACAGATAAACAGACAATTGAAGATTTAATGCAGATAATTAACGAAGCCAACGCCCGCCGAAAGCCAGACCCGGACCCTATTTTTCCTGTAAAACTTCCTGCTTTTCCTGGCGACTAGCATAAAGATTTTCTTTCTTTTCGATTACATCCCGTGCCCTGTGAAGACGCGGCAGATTATAGCGTAAAATCATAAAAGGAAGCATGCTCAAAACAAAATTAATTAAGCAGGCAGGAAGTGTTACAGTTATCATTATGCTGTGTGGATAGCACCATAAAAGTATAAAACCAAGAATTGCATTCCATAAATGAATGGACCAGCCGTAATTGCATTCCAGAATAAACTGCTCCATGTATTCACGACTGCGAGGGTTAGCTATCTTTTTTTTGCTGAACGAAGTAAAAACTCCAAGCTCTAAAACTTTATCCTTCCAGGCTTTTATATGCAGAAAGTCGTAGAATTTACATTCTTTTTGTCCAACCTTGCGCCAGTTAACTTTATAATCATACCATTTTTCAGGAAGGGCCCGGCGTATAAAGGTTGCAATAACTCCATCTACTGCAATGAGTGCAACGGGCAGTGTAGCACAACATATAATGAGCATTTTTAGAGAAACGCTTGGATTTAAAAAATAGTTTAAGATAAAAATGAGTGCGTCGCCGCCAAGAATGGAAATTAAATATAAAGCCATAGTTTATTCCTGTGTTGTAGTTTGAGTAGTGTAGGTCAAAGGCATTTTATAAAAATCTTCGTAGCATTTTACCCATGACTTATAATTTTTTTCTTTCATTTCTTCAATATTCTGTTTAAGGCTTTTTGAAGAATCCGGATATATTGGGGTCAGAAAATTTACTGTATATTCCTGAACAGGAAAGCCGTCTCCACCAATTAAATCTGAATCATTCATTGTAATAAAAATTGGCAGAACCGGTACATTATTTTCTGCAGCAAAACGGAAGGCTCCGGAGGTCAAAGGACGGGGTTTACGGTAATTCCACCACATTCCCTGTTCGGCATAGATAAGAATCTTTTCTTTACGTGCAAGCAAAACCTTTATTGCTTCCATAAATTTTTTCATTGTAGAAAAGTTAGCGCTCAAAGGAAGAGTGTTGCAGTGACGGAAGAAAAAGCCGTACAGTCCCGGAAAGTTTGTAAAGTTTCCTTCGCGAATAACCTTATACAATACCTTACCGTTAAAGCGGTACAAATATCGAAACAGTGCGTAATGAATGGCAAAATTATCAAAGGCATTAAAATGATTGCAGGTTAAAATTAGTCCTGAATTTTTTACTGCTTCATAATTTTCCAGACCGATTATGTCTTTAATAATCATCTGGCGGTTTTTGACAAGCTTTTTTATAAAGTGTACAGCGCCAATGTTTACAAAGAAGGTTGCAATTTTGCTGGAAAGCTTTTTGTTCAGGTAATCAACTTTGTCGGGAGTAAGCGGAATGGTTGGTGGATCATCTTCTACATCGCGAGACCACCAGCCATTTTTTTCATATTCTTCGATTCGTTTAAGAACTTCGAGTCTACTCTTGTCCTTCTCTATACTTTGTGTACTCATAAATCAGCTTACGCCCCTGTGAACCGACAAACCTGAAAATGCCCTTGACATAAGGAAGAGATTTGAGGTTTGTAACACTTTTTGATATGTAATTTCTTGTAGTGTAAACACTATTCCAGTAATTGTTTGGATCGTTAATATCTTCTATTGCCATAATCTTAAGGGCTTCGAAGGTTTCTTTATCCTTTTGTCGCTGTTCATCTGTAAAGCTCTTGAGCTGATGTAAAATTAAATCATAGAATTCTGTTTGAGAAGCATACTGCCAGAAGTATTCTTCATACATAACATTTTCGTAATGCCATGGTTTCCAGCCAAGATTATAATGAATAAGCTGAAGATCAATGTCATCAAAACCTGTTTCTTCAAAAGGCATTTTGTTCCAGCCAATATTAAGCTTTTTAACCTTGTTCTTGCAGATTACATTAAGATAGTCTTCGTCCTGTGTAACACGGAACTTGTACTGACTCATGAGCTTAAAGAATTTCTGCTGAATATGACAGGCACGGAACATTTTTGTGTTCATGAGAAGTACACCGGCATTAAAGTAATTGTGAACCTTTACGCCAAGTGCTCTTTCTACATAGTCACCAAAAACCTTGTAATGAGACATTACCTGTTCCTGAGCTGCCGCTACAAGATAGTTTGAAATATTTGTAAGGAAAAGGTTTGAAATGTCACCAAGAATAACAATATCGCTATCCAGATACAGAGCCTTATCATATTGAGGGAACATATCCGGAATAAAGAATCTGTAGTAGGTTTCGATTGAATAATAATCGCGAAGCTGAAAACGATGTTTAATATGTTCAATTTCTCTTGCAAGACTTATAATTTCTATTGAAGAATTTTGAGTTGCAAGTGCCTTAATTTTTACACAGATATCTTCGTCAAGGTTTGTTGTCAAAACGTGTATTTTATAAAAATAATCGGGGGAAGCATTAGACAGAAGCGATTTGAGAGCCACTGCGAGGTAGGGTGCATAATTATTATCCGACGCAAAGAAAATTGGAATTATTTCATTCCGTTTGTTAAAAAAATTCATATTTTATAAGTGTCCTCCACCTAAATCTAATTTTAACATTAAAAATGGATAAAAGCAAGGTACATTTGACAATAAATTAAAAAGTGTCATTTTGATATGAATAAAAAATTTTTATGAAAAATGATATGCTCCCAGTCGCAAAATGGTAGTCAAAAGCGCGGCCTAGGCCGCTTGACGCTGTCTGTTGCAATGGAACTATTGACTGCCGCTGCGCGGCATCAACAGACAGAGTCATTTTGCCTACCATTTTGCTCCTTCGCGCATATCATTTTTAAGTATTTTTTATATATAGAATATTTTTCAATTTTATGTCATAATAATTTGATAAAAATTTATACAAAAAGGACACTTTAATGAGTTTCAAACCGGTTGATCCAAAAGTTGATTTTCCTAAACAGGAAGAAGAAGT
>JAEEGL014340525.1_pt1 | contig 14726 bp, 18 predicted proteins | sample 9134231 | NCBI WGS metagenome assembly JAEEGL01 (sample SAMN16246548, study PRJNA631951) | gut metagenome | biome: gut microbiome; feature: rumen; material: fiber-attached | host: Bos | place: Iran: Karaj | collected 2018-10 | reverse complement strand
GCCCAGATAAAAAACTCCTCCGATAAAAACAGTCAGAGTTGATATAACTTTCTCTAACTTCGGCTTCTCCGCTATGCAATTGTATATATTCCACACAGTCAGTGTTCCCGGTATTACAAAAACCAAAATGCCCAAAATGAGTATCGTTATAATATCGCCACCATACATTGAGTACATTTTGTAAATCCCCTTGCGTTTATTTAACCATATTAAAAATTCAATTCATCTTCAGTTCCTGTAAGTTCTGCCCACCTTGCGGATAAGAACTTTGCATAATCAATATGAAACAGGCCATATGAAGCAACCGCAAATCCATCATTAACCTCGATCAGAACTGTCTCACCCTTATCAGTAACACCAAAGTCCATCGCATATCCTGCAGGCTGCGATGTGTAATCTCTGATACAGTGTTCAACCACTTCCGGATCAAAATGCACCTTCCAATCGCCCTTATATCTTCTTATATCAAGCAGCTGACCATATCTTATAAATGCTCTCCATTCTGCTTTAATATCTATTACTTCACTGCATATAACGTCATAATTCTCATAGCAGCTTCCGCATCCAATTAAGTCTTTTGTTGAATTGATTACACGTCCTGTAAATCTTTTATCGATATATGGTTTAACAAAAACAGGACATAAGTCAGGATTTGAATTAATCGTATTAATCTTAGATTTCCAGATTTTTCTGCCTAAATAATTTTGCAGCTCATCGGGATAATCTAATTCCGGATATTCGCAGCCTAATTCTTCCAATCTCCACTTTATCGGACCAAGTCCACCAACGACAATATCCTCTCTTCCTGCTCCTTTAAATGCATCTCTGCTATTAAAAAGCACCGTCTCCACACCCATCTCATCAAAGCCAAGATAAGCATTATACGCCGTTTCATTAAACGGCAGCATTCTTGAATTACATTGTATATAAGCTTTCATATTCTTCCTTCTAAATGCCTGTTTATCTTGTTCCTGAGGCATACTCACCCATATTTATATCTAAGACTTCTCTGACAGGCTGGATAAGCGAATCTTCGTACTGTACATTCCACTGAACATCCATACTCATCTTACCATCCCTGATGCCATCAATATTATCACCTGATTTTATAGGATTTTCATTATCGAAAATGTATGAAAGTACATTATATGCATGATTTACGACAGCATTAGGATCCATTCCATGGAAATGATACTGCAGATCAGGCATAAAGAGTGTACTCATACCAATAGTATCTACCATCATGTCGTCAGTTCCCTGGATATTGAAGAATCTTACATTTACCGCATAATATATAAATCTTGATTCAAACGGAATATTACAATTTACGATCCTATCGCGTGTCAGCATCTTCTTTGATGTGTCGAAGAGAACAGCTTTACAGGTCGGGAACAGCTCCATAAGAGCTTCTACATAATGTACAAGCATTTCTGCACGATCTTTATAATATAGCCCTGCTCCCAACATATCATTTGCAAATATCTGATATTTACATGAATTGAGTATCTCATCTGATTCAGGGCAATCCCATAACTGACTTTCAGCTATTTCATCCATCAGAGGTTGGTTTATTTCTAGGCACTCTGTCATCATAAGCTGAGGAGGGATGTCTTTATTCTCTTTTTCAAAATGCGTTTTATACTTGCCTGGTGCAAATCCCGCCATCTTTTCATCATACGCAAAACAATATGCTTCACCCAAATGCTTTTCCATTATGCTTTGCATGGTTTCTTTATCAGGCAGAACACATTTCTCATCAAACAGGAGATGCATTATAAATACAGTTCCTGGTGGGTTAGCCTGATTATTTAAATCCTGCTGAAATACTTTATCATTACTCATAATTGTCCTCCTCATCTTCTATAGATCCTTTACTATCCTGAAAACTTCCTCTCCATTCAGGTCAAGTTCTCTTTCTTCTACGCTGTCAGCTTCAGAACGGTGTGTTATTTCACCATCTTTCAAGTATGTTTGAATCAGACGTACTCCGCCATGTTCAAATTGTCCCTCCATAATGTTCACTTCAGGATCAGCATATTTTCTGTATATTTCCTTTTCTTTTTCAAGCATTTTACGAGCGATATCATCAATGTGTAATTCGTTCCGAAATCTCCATTGTTTATCACGATTATTTCTATAATCCCCTATATTCTCATATAAAGTAATCCTCGTAACATCATTGCCGATTGTTACATTTTCAAAACACGAAAAGTTTTTGAGGATATCTCTGTCAAATATCTCGTATGAATCGACGCCAAACCACATTCTGTAGGATGCACCTAATCTGTAACCCAGAGCCTTATACATATATCCGGGATTCTTCTCTATATCTATCTCCATTACATTGTTTCTGCTGCTCTGACGCTGTGGATAGTCAGCTGGGTTTTCTCCCATCCATTCAAGCATATTTATTTCTGTTTGATTTTGAATAGCGTCATCATGAGAATCCCTTTCCGAAGCTAAAACCGCTTCCTCTATAATGAGCTTTTCAATTTCTGGATACAGTTGATCTGATATATCATAATCAATAATCAGTATCAGCTGAAGAGCCTCATCCAGTCTTTCACATCGAATAATGAACGAGATTTTCTCTCCATCTATGGAAAAGAGTTTTCTTTCGTTCAAGTCAGTCATTTCTGCTTCAAAAGCCTCAGAAAGTCTTTTAGGATAATACTTTATACGTCCACCATTCTTATATTCATTCGTACTAATTTTTTTAGGAGTATCATATTTCAAAAGTAACTGAATAAAATCATATAGTTTTTGCTTATTAACAGTCTTTTTACACGAGATGAAGAAATATTTTTGATTATTCATTTAACCACATCACCTTCCATACACTAGAACTTAATCTCTCACATACATCAACTGTTTAAACTCACCACCACGGTCTATCACACGGACCTTATCTGTCAATTCAAAGCCGCACTTCTCATAAAATGCGCGTGCATTAAGATTTACCTCCAATACCCAAAGCACAATGCGAAGATCTTTATATTCAGAGAATATATACTCCATAACCTTGCGGCCAAATCCTCGCCCTCTGTACTTTTCCAGTATATAGATACTCGATATCTCGATTTCATCTTCGTTACCGACCAGCTTCACGATTCCGGCAGTCTGACCATCTTCTTCTATACGCAGATATACACAATGCTTGTCATCCAAAGAGCGAAGAAACTCCTCACGTCTGGATGAAGGTGAATCTGAATCTAAATATTCCTGACTGAAAATGCCCTGGTATGTCTGCTTCCACGCATCAGAGTGAACTTTACCGATAACATCTGCATCTTCTTTAGTTGCTTTAAGAATCACCATTCTCGTATCTCTCCTGGTCAGATATCCTGAAATGTATAACTTCCAATAAAACCAACCCCAATTATAACATAAAATGAAGTTCTTAAACGAACTATAAAAAAGAGCCTGCATAGGATTCGAGAAAATCCCATACAGGCATACATGACCTTGTTTAACTGATTTCTATATTAGCAGATATACTTTATGAAATCATCTTCTTTATTATTTTTTCGTTGTCCCTTATCAAAAATAGAAGCAGTCCTTCTCTTTGCCTTAAATTTACACTATTTTTTCACTATTTTTCATTATCATCGCTTGATAAAGTTTGCTTCCACACCCAATTAATCACATGCATAGAATTCAATCATTACAAGTTCATTACTCTTCTTAACGATCCTAAAAATATCATTTACATTTCCTCTTGAAATAACCACGTCTTTATCAAATGGTCTGTAATATGCATCAGCATCGATGATAATACTCATAAGTTTATCGGCGATATCATCTTTAAAATGCCACAGATCATTTATCATTTTGAAATCAGTAAATCTGTCTGTTATTTCAGTGGGATTCACGGAAGTTCCTTCGATATCCACTTCCAATTTCTCAAACAATTGTATTAGAGACGTGATATCTGTAATCTTAAATTTCAGATCATCTACACTCAAAAAATAAGAAGCTCCGTATGATATATATTCATCTCTATTAACTTCTTTTTCAATTTCCTTAAGTAATTCAAATATCACAAATCTCACTCCTTAGTTGTAAAATATAAACATGCGTTACATTCAGATTTTATCTCTTTAACGAAGTCAGAATAAAAACCACAAACAGGTAAAGAAAGACAAGCGCCGCACTTAACCACAGTGGACTGAATACCCAGAGCCATGACCATCTAATCACTTTACAGAATTTAAGCACGATGAATATGATCGTCAAAGCACATAAAGTACCAAAGACTATTTCAAACGAATGATTTGTATTCTTTTTTTCTTTGTTATCACTCATTTCCACAACTCCCTGACAGTTTCTTGTAAATCCTACTGGAACAGTTCATTCTTCCTTATCTGTTCCATATCACTCATAAATTCATCATGATAATCCGCTCCTACGATTAACGCTCCATGATGTACTTCACCACAATCACAGTCAATAGAATATCTTTCATTCAAATAACTGCTTGTGCTCGTACTCATTTTATCCGTACTACTATACTCATCTTTTATTATCTGCAAATCTTCATCTGTTACGAATATCAAATAATGATTTCCGTATTTTTCTGTTATTACTTTTTCAACTGTCCAAATCTCATCATCAGTATCACTTAACCATTCAGATGAAACGTACAATTCTATGAGCCCTATTTTATAGTCTGGGTTTTCATAATCCCCATAGTTTTTATTAGCTACTGTAAGAAACAGGTAATAGTCTATACCATACCCGCCAAAAATCTCATCAAATTCCTTCTTATAAACCTCTTCCTGCTTTCTTTCCGCATAATTATCGCTAAAGGCTTCATCCGTATCAATTCGCCGATTATTGCTAAACGTAAAAATAAGATTAGGTTCATCATCCGCATGGGCTTTTCCATTATATACACCTGAATAGTCTCCACCATATATCTGATCAACTGTAAAGCCTTTTCCATATTTTTCTTCAAGTATTCTTTCACAATACTCTTTTCTATACTTGGGATTATATGCCTTCGCTCTTTTGTCTGCTATACCTATTGCAGCTATAAAAACTGCCAATAGTGCAAATGTAGAAGCATATAAAATGAATGCTTTCTTTCCATCTTCGCTCTCTTCATTCTTAAGCCTCTTTTCACAATCTGCTATTGATGAAAGTATTTTTTCTTTATCTTCTCCCGTATAGGTTTTCAACTCTTCTTTTCTTGTTGCCAGCTGTTTTCTCAGTGTTATTCTATGTTTTCTTCTGCCCTTAAGTTCACTTGGCAACAACACTATCCTTTTACCAATCTTCGTGTATCTAAAGAAAAGATTCAATATAAAGAAAACAACTATCTCTCCGATAATAATCTGCTTAAATGTCATAACTCATCTCGCCTTTTTATTTTTTTGAAATATGAAAGTTCTTATTTTTATATACTCTGAATAGTTAAGCTACATTCAGTATGTTTTTATTTTTCTCAAACATATCAATCAGTTCTTTTCCGATAACAATGATCTGATTCCTCCAAGGATGTCCAAACAGCCCATATTTCCATTCTTTATCAAAGAAGAAATAATAATCTCCATTAGGATAATAAGTTGGAAAATACACCTGACAGTCTCTTTCAGAATCATGATATTCATATTGAAATGGAATGTGTTCTTTTGGAGAAAAAATGAAACAATCATGCTGCCAATCCAAAGCAAACATTTCTCCATTCACCAAATTCTCAAAGAATGTGTTTATCATGGTCTCTTGTTCTTTAGTCCAAACATTATTTAACGTATAAACTTTATTATTATACGGGATAGATATCCAGTCTTCCCCATCGTCATTGATGCTTGGATTAAATCTGTATTTGTCAAACAACATATCCCATAATTCATTTGTTAATTCATCAGATATTACTTTCAAGGTTTATCTCTCTCCAATACTCTTTATGTTATGTTAGAAACATCCGGTAATAAACACTCCGAAAACAGTTTCCATCCAATATATGTATTGAGTTTCGGAAAATCTCTTCGAAAGTATTCGTTCCAATATGAAAACATTCTTCTATAAGCTGTTTGCATAATCTCTGGATTGTTCTTGCAGAATTCCTGAAGCGACCTGTTATCATGCTGCTTTAAGCCCTTATATACTTCGCTCACTATTTCCAATACATAATCTGACGATATTCTAACTATATAAGGGAAGCACCATTCCGGAATGTCTTTCGCTAATAAGAATCGAAGGTTTTCTTCTCGGATATGGCCATTATCACTTCTCGTAAATATACAGTTATATATCAGTCTTTCCTTATAGTTTAAATGAGCGTACACAACATCATCCTCTTGTAAATATATTCTGTAAGGAAACTTTATCCTGGTTCCATCAGATAAAACATATATTTCATTTTCTGAGTTATAACCATCCACTATTTTGTAATTAAGATTATCTACGCCTTCTGTTATGGTTGAAATCACATGTGTATATTCATCTCTTAAACTATCCGGAAATCCTTCATCGAACGTTGCTTCTTTATCCATACGGTCACCTTAATAAACGTCTTGTAATTATCTCTTATATCAATCTTAGATAATATTCATCATTTCCTTCATATACACCTGTTTTCTTGAAACCATGCTTTTCGTAGAATTTACCGGCTTTTATATTATCTCTATGTACTCCAAGTGCTATTGAACGTTTACCAAAATCTTTATATACCTGTTCAATCGCATCTTCCAATATTTCGCCGCCTAATCCTTTTCCACGATATTCCTTATCTACTACAAATCCCATTATTCGGTAAAAAGGCATACCTTTCATCTCAACCGGATCCGTATCCCATGGAATCGCCTCACCCACCAATATCAGTCCAATATACTTTTCCTCATAGCACGCTAAAAATGTGTGTCCAATGTAATTATGCTTTAGACCATACTCATTGATTTCCATAATGGTGGATGCTGTATCTACCCAATCTTCCGAAATGTCTTCTCTATTTATACTTTCGGCATATATATAATTATCATGTGTCAATTGCTCAAGTGTAATGCTCAATATATCTGCCTCCTCCTAATCAAAAATACAATGATCGTCAACAGAACTAAAAGAATTCAATATGACTTCTTCCTGATTAATATCCTTATATTTTTCATACTCTTGTTTCCACATATCTCGAAGGCCTTCAGTTATATTGTCAGCTTTGCCCTTAGCAATGAGTTCTGCTTCTCTTTCCTCGGGAGAACGCTGTGACCTCGGATTAATAGGATTGCTTTTGCATATGGCCAGGAATTTGCTGAATGAATCCGCAATCTTGGTTAATCCAAATCCCTTTTCATGATCACTGAAGTATATAACACCTTTATTTTCATCAGATATTCCAATAACATAATAATTTCCAAACGAGTCTGCTCCAATTGGTAAACACTGCTTGTTTTCCCATTTCAACGACTGCATATAATCTTCAATATCATTTTCAACACCAATCCCGAAAAGATATCTGAGATCAGATGAAATGCCATTTATACGTACCATTGTTTTAGGTGTATCACCACCATTATAATTCACCAAAAAGCTACGATACTGCTCATCCAATTCTATTCCATTTTTATTCTCAAATTCATCAACAAGCTTTGTTGATCCATTTCCATATTTTGAAATAAGCATTTAATATAGCTCCTTTGATGTCATATATCCTGATTTTTATACCAATAAAACCAAACCCAATTATAACATAAAATGTAGCCCAAAAACGAACTATAAAAACAGCCTGCATAGGATTCAACCTCCCATGCAGGCTACATAAGAACAAGTGTTATTGTTACTTCTGTTTAACCACTCCGTTTACAACTTTATAACTCTTTCCATTATATGTTGCTGTACCGTTGTAGTTTCTATCCAGCTTTCCTTTATTAACATAATAAAGCTTTCCGTTGGTTGCCTCAGCTATTCCTGTAAAGCTTCTGTCAATTTTTCCTTTAGTAATATAATACCACTGTCCGTTGGTACAATAAGCAATCTTTCCGCTGAACTTAACATCAGGTTTTCCATCAGTACAGTAGTACCATTTACCGTCAGTTGTTTCGGCAATCTTTCCTGTAAAATTCTTTGTTGGTTTTCCGTCCTTGATGTAATACCAGTTGCCGTTGGTTGCCAGTGCTAATTTATCGGAAAATGTTTTGTCGATTACACCGTCAGTACAGTAGTACCAGGTTCCGTTAGTTGCCTGAACTACACCGCTGAAGGTTTTATCAAACTTACCATCCTTACATACATACCATTTGTTTTTTCCGTTGATAGTTCCCTTTGAGAGTATAGGAGTGCCTGTATATAATGCGCCGTTTGAATCGAGATAATACCAGTCATCGCCATACTTCTGCCAGCAACTGGTCTGCATGATTCCTGTTGTATCAAAGAAATACTTTGAGCCATCTATCTCTTTCCAGCCCTTCACAACTATTCCATCAACATAGTAATAGGTATTTTCACCCTGCTGCCATCCATTTGCATATACAAATGTATCTTGATCTTTTATCAGTTTTATACTTTCTGTTGTATTACATGGTAACGTATAATATAATTTGCCATCTACTCTATAAGAAGATGGAAAACTAATATATACTTGCACATTAATCGGTGTATACACTGTTTCAAGTCTATTACAGTCGATAAATATACTGTCTGTATCACTTTCACAACTGCTAAAATCACAACCACTCATATTAAGCTCTTTAAGGTTGTAACAACTACTAAACATATAATCAAAGTATGTAACACTGCTTGTATCGAAACTACTTATATCCAATTTTTGTAACGTTTGACAATGCTCAAACATTTCACACATATCTGTAACACTGCTTGTATCAAAGTTGCTTAAATCAATACTCTGTAAGTTATTACACCACATAAACATACAGTTCATATCTGTAACATTGCTTGTATCAAAGTTACTCACGTCAATATTCTGTAATTTTCTACAATCCCAAAACATACCAGCCATATCGGTTACATTTTTTGTATCAAAGTTACTTACGTCAATACTCTGTAAGTTATTGCACCCCCAAAACATTGAGTTCATATCTTTAACACTACTAGTATCAAAGCCTTTAAAATTAATATTTTTAAGTTTTTTGCAACTGCCAAACATGCAATTCATATCAGTTACATTGCTTGCATCAACTCCACTTAAATCAATATCTGTTAAGTTGCTGCAACCATAAAACAAATTACTTGAATCACATGGAAATATAAATCCATCCTCGAAATCTATAGTTGAAACATTGCTTTCACTCCATATAGAAAATATATAACCTTGTTCAAAGCTTGTCTGATACTCCACTCCATCAATAACGGCGCTCTTCTGAACATATATGTGCCATGGCTTTCCGATATACTTATTCAATATTATTTTTCCATCTTCTAAAGTATACTCATAATCCTCATACCAGTTATCTTCTGTAGATTTATTTCTGACTGTCGCGTCATCTTCGGATAAAACTTCCATTTCCGCATCATTTTGTGATGCTGTTTCACCTTCTTCTGTTACTGCCTCTGTAGTTGTTGCTTCATCCGCATATACAACAAATCCCCCTGTGTATCCAACTGCACCTGCCATCATCATTGCTGATAACAAATATGGCAAACATCTCTTTCTCATACTTTATTAGCCTCCCTTATTAACTGTAGTTAACTTTATGAATGATACCATAATTCAGGATATCTCTGCAATAAACCATTCAAATCCCGAAATCTACCTTTCAGACCAAATATTTGCACGTTAGCGTAAACAGCACTCGAAAACTGCCGCAACTGGTATACTCCGATTATCAGTTAGCCGGCAGCTTTTAAATGTACAGACAAACACTATTTAATCTATGAGGAGGACAAATATATGTCAAACAGAGATGAAATCAATGAAAAAATCTACGGACTCAAGTACGACCCAAGCGAGGTACTTGCATTTAACGGTAACAAGGTTGATAATTTAAAACCTCACGATGATCACTTCGACGGAGAGACTTATGTGGTTGTTACGAGGGAAAAGCATTCTCTCAGCCAGAATTTCGATATTGCTGTACCGAATGCTTATCTTCCGATCACATATCCGGGTGCACTTGTAAAAGGAAACTCCAAGCTTGTAGACGGTGCACCTCAGACTATCGCATCATACCGCGCACCTATGAATATCATGATCGATCTTCCGGGAATGGCAACCAAAAACAGAATCCTGGTTGACAATCCGACCTATGATAATGTCAAGGCATCTATTGACACTTTACTTAATGCCTGGTACGACGAGTGTGGCGGCAAATATGCCATCCCGGCAAATTTCCAGCTTATGAACAGTCTTGTTGAAGATGAAAAGCAGATGAGCCTTCGCTTCGGATGTGATGTTTCATTTCTTACGGATAAGCTCGGTATCAATTTTAATGCCATAAAGGAAAACAAACAGTCTGTATATATATCACAGTTTAAGCAGATCTTCTACACAGTCGCAGTTACTGATCCTGTAAAACCTGCCGATGTTTTTGCCGATAATCAGACTTGGGACGATCTTGCGGCTAAGGGCGTGGATGAGCACAATCCGCCTATGTATATCCAGAGCGTTCAGTACGGCCGTCAGGTATATCTCAAATTCGAATCATCACTCGAAGACAATGAGCTTGAGGAAATTATTAACGGCTCGGTTTCAAAAGACGGCGTAGTAATAACTCCTGAAGAACAGGCCAAATATAAAGAGAAGCTCAGTAAGATCAATGTTACATTGATCGCTTTGGGCGGAAACGCCTCAGCTTTTTCAGGCATAATGAACGAGCCTGACATCGCCAAAAAACTTAATAATCTGCTTTTTGAAACCACCGATCTTAATGCACAGAATCCTGCTGCTCCGCTCAACTATATGCCGGCATTTCTTCAGAATAATGCGACCGAGCAGATTCTCGGATATACAGAATATATAGAAGAAACATCACAATCATACACAAGCGGAAACATCTATCTTCGTCATACAGGAGCTTATGTAGCCCAATTTTTTGTATCTTGGGAAGAAGTAAGTGTAAACGACGACGGACAGCTGATTACAAAGAACTGTGACTGGAGTGAGAACGGCGATAATAAAACAGCCGGTTTTGAGACTACCATTGCTCTAAAAGGTAACTGTCGCTCAATACACATTAAAGCTCAGGGTAATACAGGCCTGATATGGGATCTCTGGCATACATCAGGCGAATACTATGATCTTCCTTTAGTTCCAAGAAGAAGCGTCAAGATTTCCGGAACTACACTCAATCAGAGTTTCACCATGGATCCACCGGCAACACTTCAGAATATGCCTGATATCATGACCGAAGAAGAAGCCAAGGCTGCACGTGCCGCAGCAGCAATGGCATAATATATTGATTTACCATAAAAAAACCTAAAAGGGCATCAGATATCACTCTGATGCCCTTCTCATATATTTAACGATCAAATCAAACAGATGCGTCTTATCTGCGCATAAGATTCCTTATTAATCCCATAATCGTCTCTCCTTAAATCTAATATTTCTTTTTTCTCTTCTTCATACGTTCATTGTGATGCTTCAGAACCTTATACTGCGCGATCATCTGTTTAGGACATCCGTATATAGCAACTGCACCGGCTACAATAGCTACGATAGGATTAAAGTATATGAACACAAAAACTAAAAGTACTATAAGAACCGGTATAGAAATACAATTACAAATGAATGTTCTTTTTACATCCTTATAATCCATGAACATTGTAGGATGAAATGGTATCTTATAATATCCCAGATCACTTTCATCAAATTCGGGTATTTCCTCTTCAACCGCAGTTTCTGTTTTTTTATCATTTTCCGCTTCTTTGATTACATGGTCACATATGAAGCAGATATCTAAACCATCCGGTAACTCATTGCCACAGTTTTTACAAATCATTGATGTTCTCCTATGATGCATATAGATTCAGTTCTATATATCAATGATTTTAGCATTTTAACACTGTCCTTTCCAACGGTTTTCTTATAAAAAGAGCCTGCACAGGATTCGAAAACCCTATACAGGCTGAAAACAACCTTGTTTATCTAATTTCTGTATTAGCTGATGCATTCTTTGCTTCAGCATCTTCCTTCTTCTTTTTATCTATCTCGCAGCAGAGAATGCATATATTTGCACATACTGCTGTAAGGAATCCACCGTTGAATGGATTATAGTTCTTAATTGTGAGCATGCTGAGGATGCATCCCACTACAAGTAAAACAAGTGTTGCTGCTACGATTTTGATTGATGTTGTTGTTTTCATATTTTTATCTCCTTTGGATATTGATCATATTTTCTTGCGATTTATTTTTGTATCTCTCGCTTACAAACATATAATACAATAATCCCGGAGATTGGTCGTTGGATTAACATTACAAAACCTTACAGTTCTGTAATATACTTTTAAATCAATTTCATAATCTCCACAAACTACTATTTCAAAATAAGATCCCTGCTAAATATCGAAAGCTTTCTTGCAAGGCGAATATCCTTAGAACGTTTTGATGACTTAGCAACCTTACATTTGTAGAAATATTCACCGGTTATATTCTTTACCGAATCATCAGTCGCAAGGAAGATTGCAGTTCTTGCCCCTTCTTCAGGAGTTTGAAAAAACGGTTTCAACAGTCCTGTTATGGTCTTTCCAAATCCGGTATCTCTGTCGATTCCGATATTAGTTGCAACAGCTCCCGGATGACAACAGTTAACTGTTATCCCTCTCTTTTTGGTACGTCTGGCAAGCTCCCTTGTATATAATACATTAGCAAGCTTACTTTGAGAATAAGCCTTCACAACATTGAATCCATGTATCAGATTGATATCTTCAAAATGTATCCTGCCGGTTTTATGAGCTCCGGAAGCCACTATTACTATTCTTGAACCTTTGCCCATCTTACTTAGCAAAAGCTCTGTTAGCAGAAAATGGCCTATATGATTAATTCCAAACTGCCTCTCCAGGCCTTCCTTCGTCTCCTGTCGGTTTAAAGAAATAAAGCCTGCATTATTTACAAGAATATCTATTCTTTCATACTCACTCTTTACCCGCCTTGCAAACTGTCTGATGGAATCATAATCGCCCAGATCACAAATGATAAGTTCCAGAGACCTGCCCTCTTTTTTCATTAACTCCGAGAGAGCTTTCTCTCCTCTCTCTTCATTTCTGCAAAGCATTATAACTTTTGCCCCAAGATCACTTAATGCTGCCGTAGTCGCCATTCCCATACCGGAATTAGCTCCTGTAACTATGGCCACTTTACCTTCCAGATAACGTCCCTTCATATGCACTACCCCTATACTTAATTCCTGCAAGTACTCTTACAAAAATAAACCATTCTTTACTTCTGCATCTTCTAGTGTCTGTAACTAATCCTAAAACTACCGGGCATGAGATTTCCCTGTGAGTTATTTGGGTTTGAGCCGAGATTGCAAATGGTTGAGATTATGGACTTTATATCTTCAATCTCGTTATAGACGTTATATAGTTCCTCCTGATATGAGATTTTTTTATACCATTTCTTCAGATCGAAGGAATTGGTATTTCCTTTTCTCAATGCAAAGGCAATCTTGTTTCCGAAAGCATGTATTGCTATACCTTCGAAGCGCTTACTCAATTTTTGGATGTGCTCCATCATATGCGGAGTTAACAGGTAGAAGGTGTCATGCGGTTCGCCGGCCTTGATCAGAAATTCACGGTTAAACTCTACGCTGTCCATTTCGATATCTGACATAAAAGGTATGTTATAGTTCTTTGTAAAAGTTTTAGAGAAAATCTGAACAGAATTGGTAAGCTTGTCCGGCAGATCGATGATCATCATTCTGCCCAGGAAATATTTGTTGTTGCCTGCGGCATTAAAATATACCATTACATCCGACATTTCAAAAGGAATTCCGTTGTAGGATGCTTTAATCAGATCCTCCGAACAATTATAATTTTGGGGCGGTGCGGTATAAGGAAATATGCTCTTTATGGTATCCATCGAAAAACCGTTTGCCCATTCATATTGAAGATTATCGAAATTATCGGCCAAAGGTTTTCTTATTAGGATTTCTTTATATATGGTCTTAAATCTTACATAGGACAATCCCGCATATATCATACATATAATCAATCCGATGGGAATCAAAACCATGAATATACGGGTTCGGGCAAATTGTGAATATACATCCGCTGCCGAATCGACGGAAGTCGGACCGGACAGAAAATTGAATAAAAAAAAGGCTAAGGCCGATAGACCCAATAAAGCAGCTACCGCAAATCCCGCTATTATATGTCGGCGTGATCTGTTAAGTTCATTAATACTCTGTTGAAGATTCATTTTCGTATAGTTCTCCCATAATAAATGTTTTTACAAAAGGTATGTCTATTTTTCTTTCTTTATTATATATTTTAAAATTATACCAAATTCATATTGCTTTTTATACCAGTAAAGGAATCTTTCGGTCCCTTTACGCTAACAAAACTGATTTCAGACATTCGAGCACTTAGTCAAGCTAACGTAAAAAGAGCCCACGGAAGCACTTAACTCCCGTAGGCAGGCACAAACCAATGTTTATCAAGTTATTCTGGAATTATTATTTTTTCCGTAAAAAGAGTTAAACTTGTTTCAATTATGAGTATCTTCTTCGCCATGCGTCCTCCTTATTCCATACTTAGCGTGATAGTAACGTCACCATTACTAAGCAGATTCGTTAGTTCTTTCTCAGTCAGGTTTATTTTCCCTATTCTCGTATATG
>JAEEGL013851512.1_pt1 | contig 14726 bp, 15 predicted proteins | sample 9134231 | NCBI WGS metagenome assembly JAEEGL01 (sample SAMN16246548, study PRJNA631951) | gut metagenome | biome: gut microbiome; feature: rumen; material: fiber-attached | host: Bos | place: Iran: Karaj | collected 2018-10 | reverse complement strand
TTCGATCATCTTCTTGAGAAGGCCAATGTCGTAGGTACACCGGGCGTTGGATTCGGCGCATGCGGCGAGGGCTACTTCCGCCTGACATCGTTCGGCAGCCATGAAAACACCCGTGAAGCGGTAGACCGTATCTGTAATATGTGATCCATTCGGATCTGATGATTTTTGCGGGCGTCCCGCCCTGTGCGGGATGCTCTTTTTATGCCCTTTTGTCAAATTGCAGCGCGATCAAATGTCAAGATACAAACATCGGTATCTTGACATACCGGCCAATCATAACTTGACAAATGATGGCCGCGGTTTAAAATTATATCTGTACATATTTTAAGGAAGGACAAGACTGATGAAGAATTATCTTGACGTCCATGAGGCATCGGTAAAATGGGATATGACGGAGCGGCGGATCACCATGCTCTGCCGTGACGGAAAGATATCCGGAGCGAAGAAAAAAGGCAAGCTCTGGTATATTCCCGAGGATGCGCCGAAGCCGTTTGACGGAAGAACAAAAGAAGCACACCTTAAAAATATCAAACAGACAAAAAAGAAGGAGAGGACAGTTATGGGCAAGTATTTTGGTACAGACGGTTTCCGCGGTAAAGCGGGAGAAGTTCTGACGGCAGAGCATGCGTTCAAGATCGGCCGTTTTCTCGGCTGGTATTACGGCAAGGAACGCCCTGCCAGGATCGTTATAGGAAAGGATACGAGACGTTCATCATATATGTATGAGAACGCTCTTTCGGCAGGCATTACGTCTTCGGGCGGAGATTCGTACCTTCTGCACGTTACGACAACACCGTGTGTAAGCTATATAACAAGGACGGAAGGCTTCGACTGCGGCATCATGATCTCGGCCAGCCACAACCCGTTCTTTGACAACGGCATTAAGCTTATGAACGGTGAAGGCGAAAAGATGGATGACGATGTTCAGGATCTTATCGAGAAGTTCATTGACGGCGAAACGGATGACATCAAGTGGGCGACCGATGACAAGATCGGTCGTACGATCGATTTCTATTCGGGACGTAACCGTTACATCGGATACCTTACGAACATCGCCCCGGTCTCGTTTGAAAAATGTAAAGTTGCGCTTGACTGTGCTAACGGTAGTTCCTGGATGATCGGACGTGCCGTATTTGATGCGCTCGGTGCAAAAGTCAGCGTTATGAACGATACCCCCGACGGCGACAACATCAACCTGAATGCAGGCTCGACGCATATAGAGGGACTGCAGAAATATGTCAGGGAGAACAAGGTCGATGTCGGATTTGCATTTGACGGTGATGCCGACAGATGTCTTGCTGTCGATGAGTACGGCGATGTCGTTAACGGCGACATGATCATGTATATATGCGCAAAGTTCTTCAAGAGCAAGGATATGCTTCCGAGTAATACGGTTGTTACGACGGTAATGAGTAACTTCGGTCTTTACAAAGCGTTCGATAAGATCGGAATCAACTATGAGAAGACCAAGGTCGGTGACCGGTATGTATACGAGAACATGAAGGAGAACGATCATATGATCGGCGGCGAACAGAGCGGTCATGTCATCTTCAGAAAATACGCTCATACGGGTGACGGACTTGTTACGGCCATCATGCTCATGACGGTGCTTGTGGAAACGCATCTTCCGCTTTCGGTCCTTGCATCGGAAGTCAAGATGTATCCCCAGGTTCTCAAGAATGTCGAAGTCGATGACAAGGATAAGACACTTGCCGATCCGGCAGTTAAAAAAGCCGTTGACGATACAACGGCATTTCTCGGAAACGACGGCAGGGTTCTCCTCCGTGCCTCGGGAACCGAGCCGGTACTTCGCGTAATGTCCGAAGCCCAGACTTACAAGGACTGCGAGAAGTGTGTTGATGAGATAATCGATGCCATGAAAGCATCCGGTCATCTTGTAAAGGTAAGATAAACCCGAAAGGGGGAAAGGAAAAATCATGAAAACCACAGTTAATGATCTTTATGATCTGTCTCACTCGCTTGCGGGAGATTATCTCAAAGGATTCACGTACCCGTGGGAAGCGCTTGAGGGCATCAAGGAGCTGATACTCAAGATCGGTGCGACTCTCCCCGCCGATGAGTATGATCACCCGGAAGAGGATGTGTGGATCGCAAAGGATGCAAAACGTTATCCGAACAACTATATAGGAGGTCCCTGTATCATAGGTCACGAGACCGAGATACGCCCCGGTGCGTTCATCAGGGGATCGGCACTTGTCGGAAACAACTGCGTTGTCGGCAATTCCACCGAGCTTAAGAACGTCATATTGTTTGACAACGTTCAGGTTCCTCATTACAACTACGTCGGTGATTCGATACTCGGATACAAGTCGCATATGGGGGCGGGTTCCATCACGAGTAACGTAAAGTCGGACAAGAAACTTGTAGTCATCAAAGACGGTGATGAGAAGATCGAGACCGGACGCAAGAAGGTCGGAGCAATGCTCGGCGACAGAGTTGAGGTCGGATGCAACAGCGTCCTCAATCCGGGAACCGTCATCGGAAGAGACAGTAACGTTTATCCTGTATCATGTGTTCGCGGAGTCATTCCCGCCAACAGCATCTACAAGGAAGCAAAGAAGATAGTAATTAAGGAAGCGTAGGCGCTTGGGATACGCGACGCTCAAATACGGATAAGATAACATGGAGGAAGTAACATGAAGGTAATAGTGGCAGCAACTTATGAAGAAGGCGCCAAGAAGGCGGCAGACGTGATCGAGACACTGGTCAGGGAGAATCCTTCCTGCACACTCGGTCTTGCAACGGGATCGAGCCCGGTCGGCATGTACAAGGAGCTCGCAAGAAGATGTAAAGAAGAAGGCCTCGATTTTTCAAAGGTTCATTCGGTGAATCTTGATGAGTATGTAGGTCTTGAGCCTACGCATCCTCAGAGTTACAGATTCTTTATGGATGACAACCTTTTCAACCATATTAACATCGACAAGGCAAACACTTATGTTGCAAAGGGAACGGGCGATGTCGAAGCAAACCTCAAAGAGTTCAATGACATTCTTGACAGGACCGATATCGATCTGCAGGTGCTCGGAGTCGGACCTGACGGTCATCTCGGATTCAACGAGCCCGGTGCGACTCTTTACGAGAAGGCGCACAAGGAGACACTTGAAGATTCGACGATAGACGCGAACACGAGATTTTTCTCAAGCCGCGACGAGGTTCCCAGGTATGCCGTAACGATGGGCATGGGTTCGATCATGAAAGCAAAGACGCTTCTTATGATCATCAGCGGAAACAAGCAGGAAGCAGCAAGAAAGCTCCTTATGGAAGATAAGATCGATCCGATGTGTCCCGCAACTTTTATGCGTCTTCACAGGGATGCCATAGTTGTAATTGAAAAGTCACTTGCCGACGAGATCGGATACAAGGGCTGAAACAGGAGATAATTTATGTGCGGAATAGTTGGTTACATTGGTGATAAGCAGGCGGCACCTGTTTTGCTGCAGGGGCTTGCGAAACTTGAATACAGAGGATACGATTCGGCCGGTCTTGCCGTAAGGGACGGGGAAAATCCCGCCGTTGTCGTCAAGACGATCGGTAAGCTCAATAACCTTATCGAAAAGACCGATGAAGGAAAGGCTCTGCCCGGAACATGCGGAATAGGCCATACAAGGTGGGCCACACACGGTGCTCCGAGCCAGACCAACGCGCATCCGCACGTGTCCGGAAACTGCACGAATTCGGGCTCAGGAGTTGTCGAGTCCGAAGTCGTCGGTGTCCATAACGGTATAGTCGAGAATTACCAGGAACTGAAAGCCAAGATGGAGCGTCACGATTACCGCTTCTACTCGGATACCGATACGGAAGTCCTGATCAAACTTGTCGACTATTATTACAAGAAATATAAAGTGGGTCCGATAGATGCGCTTGCCAAGACGATCGTCAGGGTGAGGGGTTCGTATGCGCTCGCTGTAATGTTCTCTGATCATCCCGGGAAGATATTCGTTGCCCGCAAGGAATCCCCGATGATAATCGGCGTCAACGAAAAAGAATCGTTTATCGCATCGGACGTTCCCGCGATACTGTCGCACACAAGGAGTGTTTATTACATCGGCAACCTGGAGATGGCTGAGATATCCGCCGGTGATGTTACCTTCTATAACCTTGATGGCGACAAGATAACGAAAGAAGTCACGGAAATAGAATGGGATGCGGAGGCTGCGGAAAAGGGCGGCTTTGAGCATTTCATGATGAAGGAGATATACGAACAGCCCAAGGTGGTTCTCGATACTCTCCATAAATATATCAAAGAAGACGGCGATAAGGCCCTGATCGATATTTCCGAATCGGGACTTACCGATGAGATGATAAAGAGTTTTTCATCCGTATACATTGTTGCATGCGGAAGCGCGTGGCATGTAGGTATGGAGGCCCAGTATGTGTTTGAAGAGATGAGCGATATTCCCGTGAGGGTAGAACTTGCTTCAGAATTTCGTTACAGGAAAAATCGTCTGCCCTATGATGCACTCGTCATTGTAATCTCTCAGTCGGGTGAGACTGCAGACTCTCTTGCCGCACTTCGCCTGGCGAAAGAGAAGGAAATAAAGACTCTTGCGATAGTAAATGTTCTTGATTCATCGATAGCGCGCGAGAGTGATCACTGCATGTATACTCTTGCGGGTCCGGAGATATCGGTTGCAACGACAAAAGCGTACAGCTGCCAGCTCGTATGCATGTTCATGCTCGCACTCAAGTTTGCGAAGGTCAGAGGATGCATGGAAGATTACGGCTCATATGTTGATGAGCTCCTGTCCATACCGGAAAAGATGGAGAAAGTTCTTGACGATAAGGAGAGGATACAGTGGTTTGCGTCGAAGTATTCGAATGCACGCGATATCTTCTTTATCGGAAGAGGGATAGATTATGCCGTATGTCTTGAGGGGTCGCTGAAGATGAAAGAGATCAGCTATATCCATTCGGAGGCATATGCCGCGGGAGAGATGAAGCACGGAACGATCTCGCTTATAGAGGACGGAACACTTGTGATCGGCGTCCTGACGCAGACGGATCTGTATGAGAAGACGCTCTCGAACATGATGGAGTGTAAGAGCCGCGGAGCTTATCTTATGGGACTTACTTCATACGGCAAATATGATGTCGAAGATTCCGTTAATTTTGCGGTATACATCCCGAAGGTCGACGAACACTTCATAGGAAGCCTTGCTATCATACCTTTACAGCTACTCGGATATTACCTGAGCGTCTCGAAGGGACTCGATGTCGACAAGCCCCGTAACCTTGCAAAGTCCGTTACGGTGGAGTAAACTATCCTCGTTGGCACGTAAAGAGAAAGGATAACAAATATGCAGGAATTTAAACCCGTAAAAGAGGGCAAAGTACGTGAGATATACGATGTCGGCGACAACCTCGTTATAGTTGCGACTGACAGGATCAGCTGTTTTGACGTGATACTTGCAAATACGATCACTGATAAGGGCAAGGTCCTTACCCAGATGTCCAAATTCTGGTTCGATTACACGAAGGATATCGTGCCCAATCACATGATCTCATGCGATACGAAAGATATGCCGGAGTTCTTCAGAAATGAGAAGTTCGAAGGAAGGAGCATGCTTGTCAAAAAGCTCACTATGCTCCCTATCGAATGTATCGTAAGAGGATATATAACAGGTACGGCATGGAAGGAATACCAAAAGAGCGGCACGGTCTGTAAGACAAAAGTTGCCGAAGGACTAATCGAGTCACAGAAGTTCCCCGAAGCCATCTTCACGCCTTCGACAAAGGCCGAGATAGGTGAGCACGACGAAAACGTGTCATATGAGGAATGTATCGCGTATCTTGAAAAGAGATTCCCCGGCAAGGGAGAAGAGTATGCATCAAAGATCAAAGAATACTCGCTTGCCATCTACAATAAATGTGCGGACTATGCAAACGGACGTGGCATAATAATCGCGGATACCAAGTTTGAGTTCGGTCTTGATGAAAACGGAAACGTTGTACTCGGCGATGAAGTCCTCACTCCCGATTCTTCAAGATTCTGGGACAAGGCACAGTACGAGCCCGGCAGGGGACAGTCATCATTTGACAAGCAGTTTGCAAGAGACTGGCTCACAAACAACGAGGGACACAACTGGAAACTGCCCGATGATGTCACAAAGGGAACGATAGACAAGTACCTTGACGGATTTAAGATGTTAACCGGTAAAGAACTGGCATAAAGAGGAAGAACATGAACACTGACAGATACATCAGCCCGCTTTCGGAAAGATACTCCTCGAAGGAGATGCAGTACATCTTTTCTCAGGACAAGAAGTTTTCTACATGGAGAAAACTGTGGATAGCACTTGCCGAGACGGAGAAGGAACTGGGACTCGAATCCGGAGGCAAGCCCGTTATCACGGATGAGATGATCGAGGAGATGAAGGCTCATATCGATGACATCAATTACGATGTTGCAAGAGAGCGCGAGAAGGAAGTGCGCCACGACGTTATGAGCCATGTATACGCATACGGAAAGCAGTGTCCCAAAGCGGCGGGGATCATACATCTCGGCGCAACGAGCTGCTATGTAGGTGATAATACCGATATCATAATAATGCGCGAAGGCCTTGAGCTTGTTAAGAAAAAGCTCGTTAACGTTATAGCAGGCCTGGCTGATTTTGCCGAGGAACATAAGGACGAGCCGACGCTCGCGTTCACCCATTTCCAGCCCGCACAGCCTACTACAATAGGTAAGCGTGCGACACTTTGGATCAATGAGTTCATGATCGATCTTGAGGATCTTGAGTATGTGATCGGATCGCTCAAGCTTCTCGGATGCAAAGGTACAACAGGTACACAGGCATCGTTCAAGGAGCTGTTCAATAACGACAAAGACAAGCTCGACAGGATTGATGACATGATCGCAAAGAAGATGGGATTTGAAAAATGTTATCCCGTAAGCGGTCAGACATATTCGAGAAAAGTCGATACGAGAGTGATGAATGTTCTTGCGGGTATCGCCGCAAGCGCTCACAAGATGTCAAACGACATAAGACTTCTGCAGCATTTAAAGGAAGTCGAGGAGCCGTTCGAAAAGAGCCAGATCGGATCATCGGCGATGGCATACAAACGTAATCCGATGAGATCCGAACGTATCGCATCTCTTTCAAGATATGTTATGATCGATGCCCTCAATCCCGCGATAACATCTGCGACACAGTGGTTTGAGAGAACGCTCGATGACTCCGCAAACAAGCGCCTTTCCATAGCGGAAGGATTCCTGACATTGGACGGTATACTCGATCTATGCATAAATGTTACGAGCGGCCTTGTAGTCAATTCAAAGGTTGTTGACAGACACCTTCGAAGCGAGCTTCCGTTCATGGTCACGGAGAACATCATGATGGATGCGGTAAAGGCAGGCGGCAACAGACAGGAGCTTCACGAAGCTATCAGACAGCTTTCGATGGAAGCCGGCAGACACGTCAAACAGGACGGAGCGGACAACGATCTGCTTGAGCTCATCGCCGCATCGGATGATTTTGACCTGACGATGGAGCAGCTCGAGGGATACATGAACCCGGCGGATTATACCGGAAGAAGTGCGGACCAGGTCGACGCATATCTGCGTGATCATGTAAGACCCGTGATAGAGGCCAACAAAGATCTGCTCGGAGTGGATGCGAAGATCAGCGTCTGAAGGTGATGTAATGGAAAAGAAGAAAAGAAATTGGTTTATTATCATTCTTTCGATAGTTCTCATTGATCTTTTGATCGGGATATATCTTACGGATAATCCCAGCCGCGAGATCGAACCGATCAGACACGTGATGAAGGATGCGGTGCTTCATGAGAGCGAGAAGATCAGCTTCCTTGGCATTATGGATGTCAATCCGGCTGTTATATCGGCATATACGGTTACGGCCATCATACTTGTTTTTGCGCTTATCGTAAGATTGCTTGTAATACCGAAATTTAAAGATGTCCCCGGAAAATTCCAGCTCCTTCTGGAGCAGGCCGTGGGCATTTTTGACTCTCTGGCGACTTCCAACAGCCCGCACAGACATACGTTCCTCGGGGCATATGTGTTCACGGCGGGAACGTATATATTCATCGGGACGATGTTCGAACTGCTCGGTGTCATGGCGCCGACGACGACCGGCGGAAGCATTGCCCTTCCGGCACCGCTTGCCGATATAAACGGAGCAATATGTATGGGCGTGTTCTCGTACTGTGTTATTTTATCGGGCGGTATCGCAGGCAACAAATTCAAGGGTGTTCTTATGACGCTCAAGGATTTCTCTCTTCCGATATCCATGAGTTTCCGTCTTTTCGGTGCGCTCCTTTCCGGTGCGCTCGTGACGGTACTTGTTTATTACTATATAACTACAAGCTTTATAATCCCTATTTTTGTAGCCGTTATGTTTACGATGCTTCATGCGCTCATTCAGGCGTACGTGCTGACGATGCTGACGGCTCTCTTTTACGGAGAAGTATCTGAAACCAAAGAGGAGGAAGAATAAATGAACAAGATCATTGTAAGGATTGCAGCAGTACTTATGCTCGCCCTCGTACTCACAGGCGCAGCGGCTCCGAAGCCGGTGCTTGCATCAACGAGTGACGATGTTGCCATTGCAGCCATGTCTGACGAGGCATCATTCGTACATTCAAAGGCATTTGCAGCAGCCATCGCCATTGCCTCAGTTGCCGGTGCGGGTGCCATAGCAATGGGTCTCGTGATCTGGAAGACCGTTGAGGGCATCGCAAGACAGCCCGAAGCAGAGGGTAAGATCAGAACGGTGATGATGCTCGGCCTTGTATTTGTCGAGACGGCGATCATCTATGCACTTATCGTTGCGATACTGATCATATTTGTCTTATAGGCTGATACTTATAGAAGTCAAGGGAGTGAATTATGCCTTTAAATATCGATCCGCAGCAGATATTGGTGCATATGTTCAATCTGGTACTTCTGTTCGGTATCCTTTATCTCCTTTTGTACAAGCCTGTTCACGATTTTATGGAAAAGCGCGAGGAGGAATACAAACAGAGGGACAAGAGCACAAAGGATGCACTTGAGGACGCCGAAAAACTGAAGGCCGAATACGAGGCGAAAATCGTCGAGGCGGAAAAAGAGACCGCGATAGAGCGTGCCAATATAAGCGCAGCCGCGGAAGCTGACCGTGAGAAGATCATCTCCGATGCACATGAGCATGCGGCAAAGATCGTAAACGATGCGCGCGACAAAGCACAGAAGGAACACGACCGCCTGATCGCGAGAGCACAGTCGGAGATCGCGGAATATGTGTCTAAAGCAGCCGAAAAGATCGTCATGAAAGAGGGAGATCTTACGGATGATTTTGACACTTTCTTCGAGAGCGTAGAGAGCGGACAAAAGGATAGCGACAATGGATGAAAAAAAGACCGCTGTATTATACAGCAGCGAGAAACCGTCTGATAAGGACTTAAAGAGACTGTCCGATTTTCTCCTTGATAAATACAAGGAGAGCATATCGATCGGATGGAAACATAGCCCTGAGGTGACCGGTGGATTCAGATTGGTCGTAGGCGGTGATGTATATGACTGGAACAAGCAGGGCAGACTGAGGCAGCTTCAGGATGCTCTTCTTGCGCTTCGGGACGAGAGAGATGATATCATCCCGCTCATAAAAGATACGCTTATCAACTGGACGCCCACCGTCATGGTAAACGAGATCGGTAAAGTAACGAGCGTCGGTGACGGTATCGCGATAGTGAGCGGACTGGAAGATACGACATACGGCGAGATACTGCTTTTCTCCGGCGGAGTCAGGGGTATGGCGCTCGATCTTCGCCGCAATGAAACGGCATGTATTCTTTTTGATGCGGAAGAGGAAGTGTGCGAAGGAAGCACCGTAAAGCGAAGCGGAAGAGTTGCCGGGGTACCTGTGGGTGAGGGCTTCCTCGGACGTGTCGTGGATCCTCTCGGAGTTCCCATAGACGGACTGCATGAGATAATAGCCGACGATTACAGACCCGTCGAAAGCGATGCACCTGCGGTTATCGACAGACAGCCGGTCAACGTTCCCCTTGAGACCGGAATACTTGCGATAGATTCGATGTTCCCGATCGGACGTGGACAGCGTGAACTAGTCATCGGAGACCGCCAGACGGGAAAGAGTACGATAATAACGGATACGATCCTTAACCAGAAGGGTAAGGACGTGATCTGTATATACGTTTCGATAGGACAGAAAACAAGTTCCGTTGCAAGACTTGTTGATACGCTTAAGAAGCAGGGAGCCATGGATTACACGATCGTTGTTAACGCATCGGCATCCGATTCGGCACCGCTTCAGTATATGGCGCCTTATGCGGGATGCGCGATGGGCGAGTACTTTATGGAAAAGGGAAGGGACGTGCTCATCGTATATGACGATCTTACAAAGCACGCCATTGCATACCGTTCTATAAGCCTGCTCCTTGAGAGAGCCCCCGGTCGTGAAGCTTATCCCGGTGATGTTTTCTATCTGCATTCAAGACTTCTTGAGAGAGCGGCAAGGCTCTCCGATGAAAAGGGCGGAGGAAGCCTTACTGCGCTTCCCGTCATAGAGACGCAGGAAGAGGATGTCAGCGCATACATCCCGACAAACGTCATATCGATAACGGACGGACAGATATTCTTATCGGGCGGTCTGTTCAGGCTCGGACAGCGTCCTGCGATAAACGTCGGACTGTCGGTATCGCGTGTCGGCGGAGATGCACAGACAAAGGCAATGAAGAAAGCGGCCGGAACACTTCGACTCGACCTTGCGCAGTACAGGGAGATGGAGACGTTCTCGCAGTTTTCCGGTGATATGGATGAGGCTACGAAGAAACAGATCAGATACGGCGAAGGCCTTATGAAGATACTGAAGCAGAAACAAAAAAGCCCGAGGACGCTCGCGCAGCAGGTGTTCATGCTTGTTATCGCCACAATGGATAAGTTTGAGCACATCAATCCGGATGATATAGATAAGCGGATAGACGACCTTGTAAAAGATACGATGACATCGTGCTACGATATCGTTCAGAAGATCGAAAACGAAGGTCTCATAACCGATGATGACAAGAAGAGGATAGTTGAAGCGGCGATAAACGCATATGGCTGATATAAGAGAGATCAGATCACGAATGAAGTCGGTCGCGGATACCGAGAAGATCACGAAAGCGATGTACATGATCTCCTCGAGCAAGATGCGAAAAGCGAAAGCCGAACTGGAACGGACACGGCCTCATTTTGATGCACTCAATACCGAGATAAAGAGGATATTCAGATCGGGGCAGAAGATAGACAGCCCTTATATGTATCCGGCCGACGGATCGCATGATCTGCCCGGTGCATATGCATATATCGTGGTAACGTCGGATAAAGGACTTGCGGGATTTTACAACCATGCGGTCATTAAGGAGTTTGAACAGCAGAGGACCGATCATGAGAGCAGATATTACATGATCGGGGATTTCGGCTGTAAATACTGCGAAGTCCAGGGAATACCATATGATGACAAATTCAGGTTCTCCGCGGACAGTCCCTCCATGAGAGTTACCAGGCGGATGACCGAGTACATCCTGTCGGAATATGACGAAGGCAAGATATCGAAGATATTCCTTATATACACCGACATGGAAAACGGCATCTCACAGAAGGCTACAACGGTGAGACTCCTGCCTTTCCACCGAAGGGATTTTACCGATGAAACACAGGCCGCTGATATCGAATTCGATTTCTTTCCGTCTGCTGAGTCGGTTCTTGATAATATTGTCAGGAGTTACGTTGCGGAATATCTGTACAGCGCACTCGTAGACAGTTACTGCTGTGAGCAGAGTGCCAGGATGAATGCGATGGATGAGGCGGACAGAAATGCGGCAGAGCTTATGAACCGTCTCAATCTCGAGTATAACCACGCACGACAGAGCAAGATAACAAGAGAGATAACGGAGATAGCAGCAGGCGCAAGAGCACTGAAACGAAAGAAGGAGCAGCAATAAATGGAAGGTAAGATCGTTCAGATCTCAGGACCCGTAGTAGACGTATATTTTGAGAATAAGGGTCTTCCGAAGATCCGTGAGGCACTTTATACTCTGCGGGATAACAAAAAAGTGTTCATGGAAGTTGAACAGCATATAGGAAAAGAAACGGTCCGCTGCATCATGATGGGCCAGAGTGAAGGCTTAAAGCGCGGCATGAACGTTGTCGCGACGGGAAGCCCCATTACGGTGCCTGTCGGTGATGTTACGCTCGGTCGTATGTTCAACGTTCTCGGCGATCCCATAGACGGACTCGGCAAAATAGGCGAAGACGAGACCCGGTGGAGCATCCACCGAAAATCACCCGCGTTCGCAGATCAGAAGCCTGCCATTGAGATACTCGAGACGGGACTTAAGGTCATCGACCTTATCGAGCCTTATGCAAAGGGCGGTAAGATCGGACTGTTCGGAGGCGCCGGTGTCGGAAAGACCGTACTTATCCAGGAGATGATCCACAATGTTGCAATGGAGCACGGCGGATATTCGGTATTTGCCGGTGTCGGCGAGAGAAGCCGTGAAGGTAACGATCTTTGGAATGAGATGAATGCGAGCGGCGTCATAGATAAAGCGGCACTCGTATTCGGACAGATGAACGAAGCTTCGGGAGTAAGGATGAGAGTGGCGCTTTCGGGACTTACGATGGCGGAATATTTCAGGGACGAACAGAAAAAAGATGTGCTTCTGTTCGTAGATAATATATTCAGATTTGTGCAGGCAGGAAGTGAAGTATCAACACTTCTCGGAAGACTTCCTTCCGCAGTCGGCTACCAGCCTACTCTTGCGGAGGAGATGGGTGCCCTTCAGGAGAGGGTTTCGTCAACGAAGAACGGATCGATCACAAGTGTTCAGGCAGTCTATGTTCCGGCCGATGACCTTACGGATCCTGCGCCGGCTACAACGTTCGCACACCTTGATGCGACAACGGTCCTGTCGCGTAAGATCGCGGAGCAGGGTATCTATCCCGCGGTAGATCCTCTTGAGTCTTCTTCGGTCATACTGGAGGAGAGCATAGTCGGCAAACAGCACTATGACACGGCGTGGGCAGTTAAGAATCTGCTCCAGAAATATAACGAACTGAAAGATATAATCGCGATACTCGGTATGGAAGAGCTGAGTGAGGAAGACAAGCTTACCGTCAACAGGGCAAGAAAGGCACAGCGATTCCTTTCCCAGCCCATGAGTGTTGCGGAGAAGTTCACGGGTATGCCCGGAGCATATGTTACATTATCCGAAACGATCAGAGGATTCCAGGCGATACTCGGCGGAGATGCCGACAATATGCCGGAAGCCGCATTCTACAACGTCGGCACATTGGATGATGCATACGCAAAGAGTAAGCAGCTGTAGATACTGAGGTAGATAATGCGCGAGTTCGATCTTCACATTATTGAAGCGGATAATGATTTTTATGACGGTAAGTGCGTGAGCCTTGTTATACCGACGACCGAAGGGATGTACGGTATCCAGGCGATGCATGAGAACCTTGTTGCCGCCATAGAGATAGGGGTTATCAAGTATACCCTGCCCGACGGTACACGGTGTCATGCGGCCGTATCGAACGGCATCGTCAAGGTCGAGAACAACAAGGTGATCATTCTTGTCGAATCTGCAGAGGACCCGAGCGAGATCGATGAAGCAAGGGCAAGGCAGGAAGAGGAAATGGCAAAGGATGTCCTCTCGGGCAGGACAGACAGGTTCAACTACCGCGCTGCAAAGGGAATGCTGGCAAGAGCCGTAAACCGTATCAGGATCAAGAACAGGTACGGAAAATACAATTAATCGATAATGTTTAATACAGATATTGCTGAAATGACGGTAAATGGTGTATAATACCGTTTGTGAGTACGTCCGATGAGGTAGATCGGTTTAATAAGGAGGATAGATATGCTGAACATAACCAAGGATTCTAACGGAAATGAATTAAAGCTCGGTCTTGAGGGAAGACTTGATACGGTCACAGCCCCCGAACTTGAGGAGCAGATAAAGAACGGTCTCGACTCCGTCGAAACTCTTATTTTCGATCTGTCAAAACTTGAGTATATTTCAAGTGCCGGTCTTCGTGTCCTTCTGTCAGCACAGAAGATCATGAACAAGCAGGGTAAGATGATCGTTAAGAACGTATCGGAAGAGGTTAACGAGATTCTTGAGGTTACCGGATTTTTGGATATCCTCACGGTAGAGTGATACATTAAGGATATGAATATTAAAACCCTTGAGATTTCTCAAGGGTTTTCTTTTATGCTCCGTATACTTCCTTTGCTATATCAAATGCAGCCCAGGCCTTGGGCCATCCGGCATAGAAAGCCGCGTGTGTTATGACCGCCGCCATCTCTTTTTGGGACACCCCGTGATTTTTGGCGTTTAACATGTGGTACTTAAGCGAGTTGTCTGTGATACCCTGGGCAAGGAGTACGACAACGGTTACGATAGATCTTGTCTTAAGGTCGATATCCGCGTTGTTCCAGTTTTCGCCGAAAAGAATGTCATCGTTAAAATGCGCGAAATCAGGTGCAAAGGCGCCGAGTTTGTCACGACCGGATGTCTGAACGACCTTCTCTCCGGAGCCCGACGCACTTTCATTGCCGTTTCCGATGTAAGCGTTGTATTCTTTCTGAAGTTCTTCCTTTTCCTCGGGAGACAACCCGTCATAGATAAGCTATGCGGCATCCATTGTCTGAGCGAGCCGCTTGATTGAAAACAGCCATAATTCGAAATTCATATCC
>JAEEGL012419767.1_pt1 | contig 14726 bp, 4 predicted proteins | sample 9134231 | NCBI WGS metagenome assembly JAEEGL01 (sample SAMN16246548, study PRJNA631951) | gut metagenome | biome: gut microbiome; feature: rumen; material: fiber-attached | host: Bos | place: Iran: Karaj | collected 2018-10 | reverse complement strand
CATATTTCTAAATTCAAATTTATTGCATAAACCTCCATTTTGATTTATTGCATCTTTTATTATTTTTTTATAATCTGAAGTTGAAGATAATATACATCTTTTTATTTTTTCTAAAGGATCATTATCAAATGGAGTTTCTAAACCTTTATGTTCGTTTTGAATAAATGGACTATTTAATGTTGTTAAAGGAATATTTGATTTTGCTCTTGTTGTTAAAATTTTAGAAGATTTATATTTTGATTTTGAAAATGTATTATTAAATTCAATTTTATTGAAATATAAATATGAAAATTCATTATATTTAATTATATTTGTTTCACTTGAATTTGGGAAATATTTTGATATATAATGTAAAACTGTATTTGTTTCATATTTTTGAGGAAATAATTTATTAATACCATTAAAGAAATCTTTTATGGTAATTTCATTTTTTTCACTTAACTTATCATTATATGTTGGTAAAGTTGTTGAAACTGGTTTTATATCATGAAAATATCTAAAAGCATCTATACTATTTGGAAAGTTTTGATTAATAAAAGTATATATATCATTATGCATATTTACATAAAATGAATATTTATTTGAATCAAATAACTGTTTTATATGTTGTAAAGTTAAATAATCACTTCCATTTGATATATGTTTAAATAAAACTTCTATTTGAGTGTCTTCTATATGGAAACTTTCAAAAATTTTAGGATTGTTTGCTATAAATGTTTTAAAGTCATTTAAATTTACTCCTTTGCCTGTGTTTTTAAAATCATTTATATTTATATCTTTATAAAATTGATTTATATTATTAGGATATTTTTCGCTAATATAATCACCTAATTTATTAATTACTTCATTTAACCAATCTGGATCTTTATTAGTTTTATTAACTCCAATATTACAATAATTTTTAATTTTAAAATAAAATTCGTCTAATTCATTCATACTAATTTTATTACATAAATTTTGAATATCTGCAAGAACTAAATTATTATTTTTAGTTAAAGAAACAGCATTCATAAAATGTAAAATTTTTAAATCATTTAATTCATTCCCAGCTAATCTTAATATGTTAATAGCAAAATTTTTAATATCATCACTAGAAATAATCCCATCATTATCTCTATCTAAAATTGAATAAATTTCTGTATCACTTAAATGCATATTTCTATTATACCATTTTGCAAATTCTCCTAATAAAATATTTTCAATCACAAAATTTCCTTTATAAATTTGTTCATCATTTTCAATATTATCTGTTTCAAAAATTTTAAATTTTTTTAAGAAAATATTTATATTTACTTTTTCATTCATAAAGTCATCTAAATAATTATAAAAAGCTAAAAGTTGTTTTTGGGTTAGTTTTGTTGGTAATTTTAATTTAGGAATTTGTTCTAAAAATTCAATTTTTCCTATAAAAGTGTCTTTATTTTTATCCAAAAAATAAAATAATTTTTCATCAGTTAAATTCATTTTATTAGTAGCGATTTTAATTAAATTCCATACTCTTTTATTTCCATCATAAATTTTTTTTTTATTGTCATTTTCTAGTTTCATCATAATTTCTTTTTTATTATCAAAAAAATGAGGATCAATATATTTTTTAATAATATTTTCTAAATCTTCAAAACTAATAATACCATCATTATTATAATCAAATCTGTTAATCATTCCTAAACTTAAATAATCAAGTTTAGGTCTGAAAAATGCATATAATCTTTCTGCTTCAACTGTTCTTTTCATTGAAGAAGAATTACACATATTATTTATTTTCACTAAAAATAAAAATAAGTCATTATTACATTCAGTTTCTAAGAAATTTTTAAAAATTTCTATAACTTTCATAAACACATCTTCAATATAATTATCATATACTATCATAATAAATTGATGATATGAAACAATATTTGAAAAATCTATTAAACGGTGCATTCTTAGAAAACGTAATAAATTTTTATCATTTATTTTATTGTTAACTGCCTCTTTTAAAGTAGTAATGAATTTATCTAAGGGTAATTTTTGAGTAATATTTAAATCAATTTTTTCAAATTTATTTTTTAAATCATCAAAAGAAATTGAATTTTGGATAACAGTAATAATTTCTTTATGAACCAAAGGTGAATTTATATTTTTATAATCTTCATCTCCATAAATATTAGTATAATCAATTAATTGTTTAACAGTAATATAATGTTTATTATCAACATTCATTGCATTATATAATGAATATAAGAATTCTTTATCAAAAGTATCACTTAAATTTTTTACTTTTAAATTAAAACTTTGTCTATTTAATTTATTTTTTAATTCATTTTCAACTCTTCCAGAAAATAAATCAATACCCATTTTATAACAAGCTTCTTCAATTGATAATTTAGTATTTTTTATAAAATTATGAAATGTTGTTATTGGATATGGTATATTTTTTAATGTTCTAACAAATTCTTGTCTATCAATAACACCATCATTTTTAAAATCAAAAAATTTAAAAAGAGAATTTAATTCTGGAACTGAAAAATCAAATTTTTCTAATTGGAAAACACGTTCAAATTCATCTTTATGAATTATATTTTTTTCTCTAACCATATTATATGTTAATAAATGATCAAAATATTGATCTGGATCCATATGATTTGCATATACTTTATTTAATATTATTTTAACTGAATCAATACTAAAATTAAATTCATCTTCATTTATATTTATTTTTTCTTTATTTTTTTTTTCTGTTAAATTTTCCTTCATTAAATATTTTAAATATGTATTTTTATCTATGAATTTATTTCCTTTTGAAATATATTTAAATGTATTTTTTAAAACTTTTGGATTTATATTTGCTGAATTTACTAAATTAGCAAATTCTTCATATGTTAAATTATCTTTTTCTTGGAATAAATAATTTAAACCTCCTAAAGTAGGAAGTAAATTTTTTATTTTTTCAATTGAATCATCTATTTCTTTTTGACTAATTTTAATACCATCTTTTCCAAATTCAATTTGATAAATTTGCATTAATAAATCTCTTAAATTAAATGCATTTGGATTAGAAACTTTAAAAAATTTCAACAACTTTAAAATTTGAACTTTTCCAATGGAAATCATATAAGCTTGTAAAATATTCATTAATTCTAAATATGAAACCATTTTATTAGTATTTCTTTTAATTAAAGGAATAATTTTTTTTATTCTTAAAATATCATTTTTAACTTCATTTAAATTACCATTTATTTTCCTATTAAAATTAAATTTTGTAGATAAAGCATTTTTATCTAAATTTCCACTTTGAGAACTAAAAGCATAAGCACTTCTTGAACGAACATTAAGATCATTAATAGTTCCTTTATATTTTTCAATAGGAAAATTTTTATATTCTTCATTAATAATTTTATTTATATCTTCACATAATTTTTGAATTAATTTATTATAATAAATCATTCTAATAGAAGGATCATAATCAAGATATAAATCAGTAATTTTTTCAATTAATTCAATTCTTAAATTTTTATGAGAATTAGATTGATGAAAAGCATTAATAAATTCATATTTCGGAATTAAACCATTTCCATGTCTATCAACATTTTTCATATATCTTAAAATTAAATCTTTATTTCTTAAAATCCCTTCTAAAATATCTTGACTAATTTTTAAATTACCTAAGTTTTGAATAGGAAAAGATCTATAATACCTTTGATCAACTAAATATTCTTTTTTAGTTTTTGGTTCTTGAAAATTTAAATCTACTCTTTCTTCATCAGCAATTTTTTTAACATCAATATCACAATTATTTCTTAACCATTCATCTCCTGATTCAGTGATATGAGTTAAAACAGCATTTTTTGGTCTTACACTTCTTTCAAATTTATCTATATTAAATATATTTCTTGCTTGAACGTCACTATCTTTAGTTTCCATATATAAATTTAAATTTTTTTTAATATGATAATATTTCTGAGTTTTTAAAGAACTTTCTTCAAATATTTTTTCATTATTAAATTTCATTCCAAAAATACTTCCTTTAACTAATAATATACCTAAGTTTTTCATATAACAACCTTTGAAAACATTTCTTCTAATTTCATCTCCAATAATTTTAATTTTAGTATTAACAATATTATAATATTCTTCTTTAGACATATTCATTCCATAACTTAAACTAGAATAATTCACTTTAACAATAGAAACATTATTATTCACATTTTGAGTATAATACATTAATCCACTTTTTTCAGTATAAATTCCAGGTTTTAAATAATCAATAAATTCATTACTCACAAGAAATAAAGGTCTTCTTTTTTTTATATCTCTTTCATATTGATTTGTTGTTCCTTCTAAATTTAGTTCTATATTTGTAAAAGTAAAAGTTCCAAAACCTTTTATATATGTTCCTTTTCCCATTTGATAATTTTCTATTATTTGAGTTGATAATAAATTCCAACATTCTTCTATTATATTTTTTGGATAAGAATTTAATATATCTTTATATGTTAATCCTCCCCATTTATTAAAAGTTTTTAATGCTTTCAAATTTATTGAATTTGTTAAAAAAGCTGTTCTACTCATATTATAACCATCATTAAATAATGATGTTTGAAAATGGTCTTGAGAACGATACATTTTTTTTATTTTTATTTTTTTTTTTTAAAGCAGTTATTAATTATATTTCGATGGTTGAAAATTTTTAATATAATTTTTTTTATATTTTTTTATTTTTATTAATTTATAAATTTTTAATTTTAATAAGTGGTTTTCAATTTATTATAATTGAATTTAATTGAAATATAAAAAATGAATTTAGAAAAATGAAATAAGAATAATAAAATATTTATATTGTATATAATTATAATAAATTAAATTTAATTTATTTTTGAAGGATTGTAAAAATTCTTAAAAAAAATAAAAGATATACAAATAAAAATAACTGAATTTCCAAATTAAAAAAAAACTAATTATTTGTTTAAATATATTTTATAGTGTTAATATATAATAATATAGGTTTTATAATAATAGATTAATAAATTAAAACAATGGATCTGAAAAATTTAGAAATAAATAATAATAAAATTGATAAAATGCTCATAAATAATAATGAAGAAATAACATTTGATAAAGGAAACTTCAGTGAAATAGATCACAGATTATTTTTAGAATCTTTTATTCTTTTTGATAAAAATTTTAAAGAAATGGAAGAATATACTCAAACTAAAAATTATAATGATATTCTTATTTATTGTGATAAATTTATAAATTTTTTGAATCAAAAATATAATAAAAAGGAAGGTTGTTTAGATCTAAAAATTAATAAAGAAAATTTAAAAAATTATTCTAATGTAGAATTAGAAGAATATATATATGTTAAATTTTGTATAAATACAAAAAATTTAGAGAAAGATAATTTAAATTCAATTGATGATTATTTTATTGATGATAATAAATCTCTTTTAGGATTAAGTAATAATAATAAAAAGATTTTTTTTATTAGAAAATATCCAAAATATAAAACCTTATTAAACAATAATATAAATAATAAAAACGAATTTCCAGAAATTAATGTTCCTAATATTGGAAATGATAAAGAAAGTCGGAAAAAATTAATAAATAAATTATTAAATGAAAATTGTAAAGAAGCTAATTATACTAAAATGGAAGAATTAGCTAAAATGAGTGAAATATTACATATAATAAATAAAGTGGAAAATTATAATGTTACGAATGATGAATCTTTGAATTCAAAAACAAAAACTTATGACTCAAATTCGAATAAAATTAATAATAATAATCAAAGTAATGAATTAAATAATAGTAATCTTGGTAAAAAAAGATTAATAGAATTTACTTGTAATGATAATGAAAAAAAGGAAAAAGAAAAAAATACTATTTCTGATACCTCAAACGAAATAAATGATTTAAATTTTCAAAATGAAAATTTAATAAATAATAATAATTTATTTTCTACCAATAATTATATGAATAATATATTTTTATCTCCATCACAAAATAACGTTTTTAATCAGCAAAATAATATTATAACAAATCAAAATGTAAATATAAATCCTCCCTATGTATATAACCAAATGAATCTAAATAATTATTTTCTAAATAACAATATAAATAAAATACCAAATTATAATGGTTTAATTAATCAACAATTTATTTCTCCCCAAGCTTATAATATGTCTTTACCCATGCTTAGTTTTCCTTTACAAAATATAAATCAATCAATGATTTACGAACAAAATAATCAAAATCCTTATTTTGATAATATGAATTATTATATAAACCAACAAAATCAAAATCTCAATTTAATGAATTCAATTAATTATTTAAATAATATATCCAATGATAATCATTCTTATCCATTTTTTACGAATCATCATCAAAATATATTTAATGATCAAAATAGGGAACTTTATAATATGAATAATGTTCCTAATGTACCCAACTATAATAATAATGTAAATATCAATAAAAATAAATAAATTCAATAATAGTCATTAAATTTATGTTAATTTAATTTAAATATTTGTTTTCAATTATAAATAAATTTTTGAATTAAATTAATTTTATTTTAAATCTATTATTTTTTCAAGTTATTTTCATTCCCAAAACATTAATAGTAAAACTGATTTATCTTTTAATTGAATATAAATTATTGATTAATTTTTGTCTTTATATAAAAAATAATTAATAGTTTTAAATTAATTTTATAAAATTCCAAACTAAAACATCTTTTGATATAAAATTTGGAATTCAATAATTTATAATTAATAATTGTAAATATTGATAATTTTTTTATATAAAATTTATTATTGAATTATTTTCCCTTTGATTTCAATCTTCTATTTTATACTTTGAAATGGAGTTCATTTTGTATTATATCTTTTTCTAAGTTATTTTGAGATTCAAGATATCTTTTACAATATTTATATCTGAAATTTTTTTTGGTTTCTTTTAGAATATCTTATATATATAAGATGAAATGAAATTGAATTAAATAAAAGCCTATATATATTTTTCTTATTTTCTTATCATTTTAAGAAAAAACAATAATAATATCTTTCATCTTTTATAATAACATTTTAAAATTAAAAAATCAAAAATCAACATTTAATTTAAATAAAATCATTTGTCAAATATAGATTCTCATTTTAAATCATTTCTTCCAATTTATATTTTATTAAAATTTAATGAATAGAAAAAAGAATTTGATTGTGATATTTTGAAATTTATGATTATTATAATTATGAAAAATATTATGTCCAAAAAAAGTTGATATTATAATATAAATGGATTTGAATCTACAAAAATTCAAAAAAGAAGTTTTTTCTAAATAATAATAATGAATTTATAAAGGAAATTAAAGGATTAAAATTTAAATTTTTAAAATTTAATTTTTCTCAATAAATACTTTATAATATACTATTACTTTTTCCTTAAAATAATGATATATTTTTTTAATAATATATATTTTTATAATTTACTTTTTAAAATAAATATAAATTTAAAATAAAAATAATTTTGTTTGTATTTAATTTAAATCATCTAATTGAGTTTTCACAACTTTTATAATATTTTCAGTTAACTTATTTTGTTTTTCATTTTCCATTTTAAATATAATTTTCTTAATTTCATGAGAAGTTAATTGCTCTTTATTTTCAGCAATTTTATTCATATAATTTTGTAGTTCATCACATGTCAAACAAATATTTTCAAATAATATTAATTGTTTTTCAGAAAATAATACTTTTTTTAATCTTATTATATCAATAATTGTATTTATATAAATTGAAGTATCAAATAAATCTTGAATCAATTTTATTTTTTTTAATGCATTTTCTATATCTTTATATTTAGATTTATCACTATCAATACTCATTAAAACATTACACCAAAAATTTTTCATTAAATTTAAATCTATTTTATCTTCCGTATTATTATTATCATTTTTTTTATCCATTGATTCAGATGTTTGATTTATAATCATTTTTTCATTAATATTCCTTTGAGTATGTTCAATAATATTTTTTAATTCTGATTTAGTACTTTTTTTTGGTTTTAATTTAGAATTAACATATAAATAATTATCTTGATTATAATTAGATTCATCATCATAAGAATTTGAATCAAATTGAGGAGTACTTTTAGAAGATTTTGAATTTATTATCATATTATTTCTATCTGTGATTTTTGGAGGATTACTCACATTTAAATATCTCTTATTTTTCAATAGTGTTGAATTATTTTTAATATATAATCTATTTCTTAAAATAAAATTAAACATATAAAATTCTTTTGAAAAAGAAGCAAAGAAAAAAGTTAAAATTTTTCCTCCTATTTCTAAAGCATTAAATACTGCCAAAAAATTTGCTAATGATGAATCTAATTTATCATATGTTCTATCAAGATATGTTTTTTTATAACTTAAAGCAAAATTTAAATAATATGTATCTGTAATTGTTTCTTCATATTCATCTTGTGAATAATCATATTGTAAAAATTCTTTAGTTTTAGGACCAACTAAATATGGAATTAAAGATGAATCAGTAGTTATTTTCACATTTTTAAAATATAATGTAGTTCCTTTATGACTTTTTGTTAAAGTAAAAGTTAATACTTGAGATTGAGTAGGTTCATTAATATTTAAAGGATTTGGAATATATGATTTAATAAATATTTTTAAATTTCTAATTGAATTTATTACTTTTTTAAATTTTTGATTTTCTTGATTTGTACATTCTTCACTTTCACAAACTTGAATAAATTCAAAAATCATTGGATTAGTATTTTCACCTAATGGATTTATAGGTGATAAAGTATAATTAATAGTTGTATCTTTAAATAATTGAGAATCAAAGCAATATGTAGTAGATAATCCTCTTCCAATATTAGCAGAAAAACCTAATTCATTAGTAAAATATTCATTATCACATTCAGTGAAATTATAATAAGCTAAAATTTTCTCTTCATCTTCTTCAGATACTGATTCACCATTATCTCCTTCTCCTCCAGGAATACCACTTCCCTCTGTATTACCTCCTATATTACCATTACCTCCTGTATTTCCATTTCCTCCTGTATTATCATTATCACCTATATTTCCATTACCTCCTGTATTTCCATTACCTCCTGTATTATCATTATCTCCTGTATTACCATTATCACCTACATTTCCATTACCTCCTGTATCACCATTACCTCCTGTATTATCATTATCACCTATATTTCCATTACCTCCTGTATTACCATTATCTCCTGTATTATCATTATCTCCTACATTTCCATTACCTCCTGTGTTACCACTCATATCACCAGGACTTCCATTGTTACCACTGTCTCCTGGATTATTAGGATTTCCTCCGGAATTTTCACCATTATTATCATTTCCATCACCCTGAATATTTCTTAATTTATATTTTCTATTTATTTTATTTTGATTTTTCAATTTCCTTAAAATGGTTTGATTATTTTTATTCTTATAAAATACATGTCTTCCACTCTTAATTTTATTTTTAATGTTTAAATTTCTTAAAGTAGAGTCGTCGCTTTCTTCTTCGTCTTCTTCATCATCAGTTGCAGTAGTTTGAATTAAAGAAACTTGGAAAATATTAGTATCCATAGTCATCCATTCTCTTCCAGAAGATTGAAAGAAAAAAAAAATTTCAAAATCTTTATAATAATAGAATTGAGCATCTTCAATTTCAGGATAAGTAATATCATAAAATAAGAAAGAACCATTTCTATCAGTGAATAAATTATAAATTGAATATATTAAAAATATTAATGCACATGCTATAACTATGAATGTTCTGCATCCTCCTACTGTTGTATTATATGTTTGATGATTTCCTATATACCAATTTAAAGGTTCTCCATATATATCTATATGTCTCATTATATATTGATATGTGTTTTCCTTTTCTTTTTTATTTTGAGAATCTTCTTTTTCCATTTTTGTTTTATTATATAATTATGAAATGTTGTTATTATAGATATACATAATTTTTAATATAAGTAATTTATGACTGTAAATAAACAATATGAAAAAAATAATGAATAGAAACTTAATTATAATACTTATTTATAAAAACTATTCCATTTATTAATACCTTTTTATTACTCAATTCACTTTTCTGAAAATCTGATAAAATTAATGACGTAATTTATTTTTTAAATTTATAATTATAAAAATGATTTTTAATTTAGAAAAGAATAAAATTTATTATTTAAAAAAAATAAATATAACATAAACCAGAAAAAAATGGAAGAAAAAGAAGTAAATTTAATATGTGATTTTCCTGGTGATTGATTAACAGATGTTAGAAAAAAATATTTAGAAAAAATAATTATTAAGCCCTTAAAAGAAAAAGGATATAAAGTAAATTTACAAATAAATGAAGCTTATGCTCCTGCAAAACCTTATTATATTTTTATTGAATATAAAGGAAATAGAACAATAATTTTTAGTAATAACAGCAAAAAACATGAAGATGAAGGAGCATTAATTGGAACAAAAATAGATAATTCCAATAAAGACAAAGTTTTAGAAAGAATTTTAAGAATAATATAAAATTAATATTTATTTTTTTATTATTTTATATGTGAATGTATAAAAAGATAAAAATTAGAAGAAAAATCTTTTATACATGATTAAAAATAATAAAAAAAATAAATATGAAAAAAACATAAGAAAAACTATATTTTTTTAAATAATAATATTAAATATTCATATTTTAACCTAGTAATTTATTCTTATTTTCATTATTATCTTTAGCAAGATATTCATAATTATCTTCTAATTCGTTGGCTCGTAGTTTTCTTTTAAAAAATCTGGTTTTATATATATAAAATAATAATCCTCCAATAATCAAAATACAAATGAAAACAAAAATCCAAACAATTATATGACCAAAATTACTTTCTTTTTTCTTATAAAAATTGATTATTTTTTTATCTTGATCAATAGCTGCAATATATTTTTTAAAAAAAATTCTTCCTATTTCAAAAAGATTCATTTCAAAATTTTTACTAAAATAGACTAAAAAATACCATTTTCCATTAACCTTTTGAAATAAATCTTCATAAGTAAAAAGAAAATTAATCAAGTTTGAACCATCTTTACTTTCAACAGTAAAATTTAAAGTTTTTAAATCTTTAATTTTAACACTATTATCACAAACAAAAGTTTCAAAACTAGAATCAATATCATGTTTAGTACATTTTTTATTATCTAAATATTTTTGAAAGAAATCTTTTAAAATTTCTTTTTTATAATTTTCACTTCCATAAGATAAACCTCTTTCAAAAGTAATATGAGCATTTTTTCCTTCTAAAATATTAGTATCACCATATTTAATTGCTTTAACATTGATATTAATATGTTCATAATCATCAATTTGAACATTTTCAAAAACTTTATTGTCTTCAATATAATTAGAAGAATCATATTCATGAGGATAATTTCCTATTATTAATTCTCCTTCATAATCATTTTTATAATTAAAAAAAAAAGAATATGAAGTAGTTAAATTTTGTTTTTTTAAATGCCTTATTAAATTAAAATCTAATAATTCTAAATTTGTATCTCTTAAAAGTAAACCTAAAATTCCAGATTCATTAACTCTAGGATTATTTTCATAAGCATAATTAAATTTAATATTTTCATATTTCTCACTTCCAAAATACATTGTTTCAGAAGAATTAAAATAACTTGTAAAAGATTCAAAATAAATATTTTTTGGTTTATCACCTCCTAAATTTTTATAAGTATTTGATTTAGATTTATCATATTTTTTATCTGTTATTGAAGTTTCTGAACCTGATAAACTAAATGGACAATATTTAAGAGAAAGACGAATATTTAATTCTTGTGATGGAGTACCTACTTTTAATTTTGCATAAGCTGGATTTGATAATAAATCTGAATAAAAAGTTGAATCTGATGGTTTCTTATGAGTTATTGGAATTGTTACATATGTTTTCTTTTCATTTGTTATATGAACTTGAAATAATATAAATATAATGATTATTGGAGACATTTATATATTTTTTTTTTGGAGATTTTTTTCTACTTTTATTCTTTTATTTTATTTTTTTAATTAATTTATTATTTAAAATATATATTTGAATTGTTATGTATTTTGTAAATAATAAATGAAACTGAATTAACAAAGTGAATCATTACCAAAAATTTAAAGATTTTTTGATTTTTATTATTATGAGTTTATGTTTAATGCATATAAAGCTTTACATATTTTAGATATAAATGATTATATAACATGTTATAATCAATATTTTCCTCATTTAATTAATAATTAAAATTCATTTAGAGAATATTTAATTAAAAAAATTAGATATTCCTTATACTTATAAAACTAAAGTTTCAAGTGTTCTAAATTTTAATTCTTATTTTATGTTTACTATGAAAGAGTATACTTATATTTTATTTTCTTATACTCTTATTATATTCCTGATTATTCAAGATTTGATAATATTTTATAAATTCTTATTAAAAATATAATGATATAAATATATATATTTTTTTATTTGTTTTGATTTTTTGTTGGTTTTTGGTTAATATAATTTATTAATATATGGTTTATATTCCATTTTTTGAAATAATGTTTATCATTTCTCATATTCCAAGGTTCAATTGTATTAAATCCTCCAGAATTGGGGAAAGAACATCAAAAATTTTTTAGTATTATATATATTTTTTTCTATAAAATTATAATATAATATTTCTTTTTAATTAATAATATTAATTAAAAAATGGGAATTAAATCATTCAAAAAACATAATCAAAATTCCTAACAAATTATAAAGATGAATATATATTCTTATATATATTATATAAAAATGAAGAAATGTAAGTTGATTTATTTTTTATAAAAATCTTATAAAAAAATAAATTTTAAGTCCTTTTTATTAATTTAATTTAATTTATTTGAAATATTTAATTATATTATTATTACATTAATTAAAATTTATTTCTACTTTTCATTTTTATTTTTTCAATATATAATTTAGATATTCTCTTTAGAACTGAATATTTGTTTTTTATCATTTAAAGAATTTATTATGTCAAAATATTGTTTTAATTTTAAGCATTCATGATAATGTTGATTGAAAGTTAACAAATTTAAGATGCAAATTTCAATTAAATTTTTAGAATAATACAATCGAATATTTAGCATTCCTTTTCCACAATCTTCTATTTCAGCTATAAAATATATTAAATCATTAAAATCAATGTTTAATGTTTTAGTTAGGAATTTTATTTTGGGATAAATTTCTGAAAATAAATTATTAAGTTTAATGATAATTTGATTTGATTGTTTTTCATATTTAAGATAAATAATACATTTTCTAAATAAAGCAGAAAAAATCACAGAAATTGAATATATCAAAAAAAATATTCTAATTTTATGATAATCTTTAGGTAAATTATAAATCATTGATAAAAGAATAAAAATCATAATTGGAAAATGTAATAAATATAATAATAATAATTGTGATTGTTCAAAAATTGTTATTGAGATTTCTTTTCCATTTAAAATTTCATTTTTTTCATTATCACTAAAGATAGGTTCTTCTGGATCTTCTCTTAAATATTCATTTTCTTGGTTTGACATTTACTTTTATAATTAAATAGATTTAAAATTATTTATCTACCCAATTATTGAATTAAATGAAAATTTTATTGATCACAGAAAAACTATATTAAATTTAGATTGCTCAAGTTTTTAAGTATTTTTACAATAATAAAAAAATATCAATTTTTCTTACAATTTTATCTTTAATTTTAAAAAATGAAATTTATCAAATTTTAATTAATTAAAAGAATGTATAGTTTCCATATTTTTAATATGAAATTAGAAAAGAAATGATTAAGAAAATAATTAATAAACATATTAATCATGTCAAATAATATTATCTTCATTAAAATTATGAATTTAAAAAATTCAAAGAAACAATTCACAGTATCTATATCTCATTATTTTAGAATCTTAAATTGTAAAATGAATTTTGCTGTAATTTAATTATTGTTTGTCTGTTATTTTTAGTTTCATTTTTTTTATTTAATTGAATGTTAGATTTTTTATTTAATATTTTTTTCTTTTGTTTTTGAAAGGAAAAATCATTGTTATATTAAATTATTTTGCTTTTTTTTATTTTTATAAAAATTATATATTATAAAAAATTAATATGATAATTTAATTAATATTTATTTTAAACATAAGGAGCAATAACAGTTCCCTCTTCATTTACAGATAAGGAAGCATCAATACTTTTTTCATTTTTATTATTTGATCTATGTGAAGAAATTTTATGCCCAATTAAATTCCCATTTTTAAAAGTACCATATTGAATTTTATTTTCTTTATTTGACATAATACATCCATCAAAAATATTATAATTATTATAATATCTTCCAAAACAATATTTATTTTCATTATATTCAACATAATCATAATTCTTATAAATTGTTCTATTTTCTGAAATAACAAAATCAATTGTATTAGGACCACTTAAAATATTTAATTTATCTTCTTTTTTATTGATTTCATAATAAATATTTGAATCTTTATAACAAAAACTATAATCAAATATATTTAAAGAAATTTTAATACTTTTTTCTCCTACAACTTTTATTATTGTATCACTTGAAATAGAATATAAATAATCATCACAACTTAAATTAAAATTATTGATTTTAGGATTAATAAAAAGAACAATTT
>JAEEGL013947257.1_pt1 | contig 14727 bp, 14 predicted proteins | sample 9134231 | NCBI WGS metagenome assembly JAEEGL01 (sample SAMN16246548, study PRJNA631951) | gut metagenome | biome: gut microbiome; feature: rumen; material: fiber-attached | host: Bos | place: Iran: Karaj | collected 2018-10 | reverse complement strand
TAGGTATGCTAATGAATAAACGTAAACAATTGCCTACAACACAGGCAGTTTCTTATACGGTTACTGTAAGGAGGTGTTACTGAAATGTCAATCTGCCCAAAGAATAAGTCATCAAAAGGCCATAGAGATCAGAGAAGAGCTAACTGGAAAATGACAGCTCCAACTCTTGTAAAGTGCAGTCATTGTGGAGCTCTTATGCAGCCTCATCAGGTTTGCAAAAAGTGTGGCTACTACAATAAGAAGAACATTGTTGAAACTGAGGCTTAATTAGTTTTAACCAAGCTACATAGTTCGAATTTTTAAGGCTTTCCGAATGCTTCGGAAAGCCTTGATTTTTGTATATCACTCTAGTATATTAGAATAAGCTCAAAAATAAGCGGGGGTTATTTTATGTCAGAGATTGTACGTGTTGCAGTTGATGCAATGGGTGGTGATAATGCACCATTTGTTACTGTTAAGGGAGCTGTTGATGCTGTAGCTGAGTCTGATAGCCTTAAGGTATTTCTTGTAGGTAAAAAGGATTTGGTTGAAAGCGAGCTTTCCAAGTATACATATGATTCGAACAAGATCGAGGTTGTTGATGCAACTGAAGTAATAGAGATGGCTGAGCCTCCTGTTATGGCCATCAGAACAAAGAAGGATTCTTCTATTGTTAAGGCTATGTACATGGTTAACCATGGAGAGGCTGATGCCTATGTTTCAGCTGGAAGTACCGGAGCTACACTTGTTGGCGGCCAGGTAATAGTAGGAAGACTTAAGGGTGTTGACAGAGCACCACTTGCCCCACTTATTCCGACTGAAAAGGGTAATTCTCTTCTTATAGACTGCGGTGCCAATGTTGATGCCAGATCCAATCATCTTGTACAGTTTGCAAAGATGGGATCTGTATACATGGAAAACATCATGGGCATCAAGAATCCTACAGTTGCTATTGTTAATATTGGTGCTGAAGAGGAAAAGGGTAATGCTCTTGTAAAGGAGACTTTCCCACTTTTAAAGAATTGTCCTGATATCAATTTCATTGGTAGTATCGAGGCTAGGGACATTCCTGCAGGTTTTGCTGATGTTATTGTATGCGAGGCATTTACAGGAAATGTTATTCTTAAGATGTATGAAGGTGTTGCCAAGTCCATGATGCATGTCATCAAGAAAGGACTTATGAGCAATCTCAAGACCAAGATTGGCGCACTTCTTATAAAGGATGACCTCAAGAAATCCCTTGCTGATTACAGCATGGACAAATACGGCGGCGCTCCAATGCTTGGACTTAAAGGTCTTGTTGTTAAGACTCATGGAAGTGCCAATGACGTTGAGGTTAAGAACTCTATTTTGCAGTGTGTAACATTTACTCAGCAGAAGATTAGTAAAAAGATTAGTGCCAAGCTTTCTCAGGAAGGTTAAAGCATTATTCGAAATATATTTAATTAACAAATACTGCCAGGCAGTAAAGGAAGGTTTATTATGGAATTTGAAAAGATGAAAGAAGTTATCGCAAACGTACTTAATGTTGATCCAGAGGAAATCACATTAGATACAACATTTACTGAGGATCTTGGAGCTGATTCACTTGATCTTTTCCAGATTATCATGGGACTTGAAGATGAATTCGATGTACAGATTGATCCTGAGAAGACAGAGAATATCACTACTGTAGGCGAGGCTGTTGAGCTTCTTAAGACAGCTATTTCAGGAAGATAATTACTATACAGGAATTATTTCTGAGGCAGTGCATGCGCTGCCTCTATTTTATAGATATGATTTGGTGAGGCGAATATGTTAGATCAGCAGGACATTAACAGATTTGAACAGGTGATTGGATATACTTTTAAGGATAAGAATCTTATTATTCAGGCTCTTACCCACAGTTCCTTTGTTAATGAACAAAAAATCAATAAGAAACAGGACTACGAAAGACTTGAGTTTTTGGGCGATGCAGTTCTTGAGATGATATCCAGCGCATATCTTTTTAAGAAATACCCTGAAAAAAGAGAGGGCGAAATGTCCAAAATTAGAGCATCTCTTGTTTGTGAGCCTGCACTTGCATATTGCTCCGAGCAGATTGACCTAAAGAGCTACATTCAGCTTGGAAAGGGTGAGGAAGCTACCGGGGGAAGAAATAAGGAGTCAATTATTGCCGATGTTATGGAGGCAGTTATTGGCGCACTGTTTTTGGATGGTGGAATTGACGAGTCCAAGCGCTTTATAGATACTTATGTCCTTACAAATGCAGACAGTATGCAGATGTTCAGCGATAGTAAGTCTATATTGCAGGAAATTGTTCAGGGAGAGGCACTTGGCCAGATTAGATATGAAACTTGTGGCGAAAGTGGACCTGAACATGATAAAATATTTGAGGTCCGCGTTTATGTCGGAGACAAGAATTTGGGAGAGGGGACAGGAAAAACCAAAAAGGCTGCCGAACAGAAAGCAGCTTATCAGGCTCTTCTTGTGTTAAAAAGTAAGTAAATGTATTTAAAAAGTATTGAGATTCATGGCTTTAAATCTTTTGCCAATAAGATAAAATTTGATTTTCATAATGGTATCACCGGTATCGTAGGCCCTAATGGCTCTGGTAAGAGTAATGTTGCAGATGCTGTCAGATGGGTTCTCGGTGAACAGCGTATTAAACAGCTGCGTGGCGGATCCATGCAGGATGTTATTTTTTCTGGTACAGAGCTTCGTAAGCCTTTGGGCTATGCTTATGTTGCCATCACACTTGATAATTCAGATCATTCCCTAGCAATTGATTATGATGAAGTAACTGTCTCAAGACGTCTTTATCGTTCTGGAGAGAGTGAATATATGATTAATGGCTCATCCTGCCGTCTTAAGGACGTCAATGAGCTGTTTATGGATACTGGTATCGGTAAAGAAGGTTACTCTATCATCGGACAGGGTCAGATTGATCAAATTCTTTCCAGTAAGCCTGAGGACAGGAGAAATCTTTTTGATGAGGCTGCTGGTATTGTTAAGTTCAAATCCCGTAAAGAGACTGCTATCAAGAAGCTTGAAGAGGAAAAGATAAACCTAACCAGACTTAGCGATATTTTATCCGAGCTTGAAAAGCAGGTTGGCCCTTTGGAGAAGCAGTCTGAGGTTGCAAAGGAGTACCTTAAGTACAAGGAACGCCTCAAAACCTTGGATGTTAACATGTTCCTTATTGAGAACAAGAACCAGAAGCTCCAGTTTGAAGAGGCTGAGAAGAACCTTTGTATTGCTGAGACTTCTCTTGCTGAGGCTAAGGAAAGCTACGAGAAGACCAAGGAAGAGTACGAGGATATTCAGAAACAGCTTGAAATTCTTGATCAGGAGATTGATGAGGCCAGAGCCAAGATTACCGATTCTTCTGTAAAGAGAGAGAAGCTTGAAGGTCAGATTGGTATCCTTAACGAGAAAATAAAGGCTGCTTCAGCTAATGATGCTCATTTTAAGCAGAGAATGAAGGATGAGCAGGCCAAGATTGCTGATAAGAACAAAGAGAAGGAAGGCTATCTTGCTGAAAAAGCCAAGATAGATGAGGAGGCTGAGGCTCTTTCTTCTGACAGAAATGAAGCAAGAAAAGAACTCGATAAGGTTCTTACTCAGATTTCAAATATTAACGAAGAGATTGAGCAGTGCAAGAGCACTATCATCGAGACTCTTAATACAAGAGCTACTATTAAGTCAAAGCTTAGTTCCCTTGAGACAATGAAGGAACAGGTCAATATCCGAAAGGCTGAGCTTACCGGTAAGCTTGTTCGTGCCCGTTCAGATGAGTCCAAGCAGGAAGAGATCATCAAGAACCTTCGTGACGAATTTGACAGAATCACTGCAGAGATTTCTGAAATGAACAAAAAGCAGAAGTCCACAGAGCAGGAAATTGTCAGTATCCGTGAGGGTATGGGCAAAAAGGATGCTGAGCTTCGTAATACACAGGGACTTTATCAGCAGGAGAAGTCCAGACTTGAAGCTCTTGCTAACCTTACTGAGCGCTACGAGGGTTATGGCGGCAGCGTTAAGAAGGTAATGGAGAGAAAAGATGACACCAAGGGAATTATTGGTGTTGTTGCAGATATTATCAAGACACAGCCAAAGTATGAGACTGCTATTGAGGTAGCTCTTGGTGGTAATATTCAGAACATTGTTACTGACAACGAAGAGACAGCCAAGAAGATGATCCGTTATCTGAAGGATACCAAGGCTGGTCGTGCTACATTTTTACCTCTTACATCTTTGGATAATCCGCCAGAGCTCAAGGCTAAGGAAGCCCTTGATGAGCCTGGTGTTCTTGGAATGGCAGATGAACTGGTTGATACTGATCCTAAGTACAAGAGCGTTGCCAAGGCTATGCTTGGAAGAATTGTTGCGGTAGACAATATCGACAATGCTGTTAAGATTGCCAGAAAGTTCAACTATACTGTTCGTATGGTTACTCTTGAGGGTGAGCTTCTTGTTCCTGGTGGTGCTATCAGTGGTGGTGCCTTCAAGAATAACAGTAATCTTTTGGGCCGCCGTCGTGAGATGGAGGAACTTGAGGGAAATGTAAAGAAGTACAAAGAGCGTATTGATGAAATTCAGAAAGAAATCGAGGATGACAAGGCAAGGAGAAATGAACTCAGAACCCTTGCTGAGGAGCTTAGAACTTCTTTACAGGACAAGTTCATTGCGCAGAATACAGCAAGACTCAATGTTGAGAACGAAGAAAAGCGTCAGGAAGAGCAGAAGGGAAGCTTGACTGACCTTAAGGCTGAGAACGAAGAGATTGAGAGCAAGATTGCTGAAATAGCTGAGCAGAAGGAAGAGGCTATGAGCCAGCTTTCTGAATCAGAAAATACAGAAAAAGAGTGTACCGAGAAGGTTTCAAAGTACCAGAATGAACTTGAAGGTCTTCACGAGATAGAAGAAAAAGAGAACGAGAATGTTGCGAAATGGGATATTCAGTATGAGAAGATTGCTCAGAGGCAGGAATTCCAGCAGGTTAACATTGATCGTGTGACTGAGGAAATTGAGAGCGAAGAAAAGGCTTTGGAGGAGATCATGGAGTCTCTTCACAGCAATGAAGAGGCTCTCAATCAGTCTAAGAGCGATATTGAAGAGATCAGGCTTACAATTGAGGCTTCAACAAACGTTCAGGACGAGACTAATAAGGAACTGGAAGAAAAGAAGCAAAAGAAGAATGATCTTACTGTTGCTCAGAAGGAGTTCTTTGGAAAAACTGAGGAACTTAATACTCAGATGTCCAGTCTCGACAAAGAGGTTACAAGACTTTCATCCAAGAAAGAAAAGTGCCAGGAGGCAATTGAATCTCAGATAAATTATATGTGGAATGAGTATGAGATTACTCTTTCTGATGCAGCTGAGCTTAGAGATGAAGAAATGAGTGATGTTCCGGCTATGAAGAAGGAAATCTTCTCACTTAAGGATTCCATCAGAAAGCTGGGAGACGTTAACGTAAATGCCATTGAGGATTACAAGAACCTCATGGAGAGATACACCTTTATGAAGACTCAGCATGATGATCTTATCGAGGCCGAGGAGCAGCTTAAGGGCATCATCAAGGATCTTGATGAATCCATGCGCAAGCAGTTTGTTGAGCAGTTCCATAGAATTAATACTGAGTTTGACAAGGTATTCAAGGAAATGTTTGGCGGTGGTAAAGGTACTCTCGAACTTAACGAAGACGAGGATGTACTTGAGGCAGGCATTCGTATCAATGCTCAGCCACCAGGAAAGAAGCTGGTTAACATGATGCAGATGTCCGGTGGTGAGAAGGCGCTTACTGCTATTGCACTGTTGTTTGCAATCCAGAACCTTAAGCCTTCACCTTTCTGTCTTCTTGATGAGATTGAGGCGGCTCTTGATGAAAACAACGTCGTACGTTTTGCAAAGTACCTCCATAAGCTCTCCAGTACACAGTTTATTGTAATTACTCATCGTCGTGGTACAATGGAAAGTGCTGACAGACTTTATGGTATTACCATGCAGGAAAAGGGCGTATCTACACTTGTTAGTGTTAACCTTATAGACAAGGAGCTTACGAATTAATGGCAAATAGTTTTTTTTCTAAATTGAAGCAGGGATTGTCCAAGACCAGAGATAACATTTCTCAGGGCTTTAACAACGTGTTTACTGGCTTCTCCAGCATTGATGAGGATTTCTATGAAGAGCTTGAAGAAACTCTTATCATGGGAGATATTGGCATCAATGCCACCAGCAAGATCATGGACGAGCTTAGAGAACAGGTTAAACAGCAGCATATCAAAGAACCTGAGAAGTGCCGCGAACTTCTTATTCAGGATATACGTGATCAGATGAAGACTGATGAACACGCATATGACTTTGAGGATAAGAAATCGGTTATCTTTGTTATTGGCGTTAATGGCGTTGGCAAAACTACTTCGGTTGGAAAGCTTGCTTCTATCTTTAGAAATAAAGGCAAAAAAGTACTTATTGCTGCAGCAGATACCTATAGAGCAGCAGCTACAGAGCAGCTTCGCGAATGGGCTGACAGAGCTCAGGTTCCGCTTATTGCAGGTAGAGACGGGGCAGATCCTGCCAGCGTTATTTTTGACGCTGTCGGTGCTTTTAAGGCAAGAGATTGCGATATTTTGATTGTTGACACAGCAGGAAGACTTCACAATAAGAAGAATCTTATGGAAGAGCTTGCCAAGATGAACAGAATAATTGATAAAGAGCTTGAGGGAATATGGAGAGAAAACTTCATTGTTCTTGATGGCACAACTGGTCAGAATGCACTTAATCAGGCCAGAGAATTTGGTGAGGCTGCAAGTCTTACCGGGATTGTTCTTACAAAGCTTGATGGAACTGCCAAGGGAGGCATTGCTGTTGCAATTGTTTCCGAGCTTAACATTCCGGTTAAATATATCGGTGTCGGGGAAGGAATTGATGATCTTGAGAGATTTAATTCCGATGATTTTGTTAATGCGCTTATGGATGTGGAAGTAGAGTAAAAACTGGAGGAGAAAACAATGGCTGAAGAGAAGATGACTCTGACTAAATTTGAAGAGGCTTATGAGGACGTCAAAAAAGTAACTCTTGATACTAAGCTAATTTTCAGTGACTACTGGAGTGGAATAACTGGGGGGAAGGTTTATCTTAAACCTGAGAATCTCCAGAGAACAGGAGCTTATAAGGTTAGAGGAGCATATTATAAGATTACAACTCTTTCTGAAGATGAGAGAAAAAAGGGACTTATTACTGCTTCAGCCGGTAACCACGCACAGGGTGTGGCTTATGCTGCAAAATGCTATGGCGTAAAGGCTACAATTGTTATGCCTACATCTACACCTTTGATTAAGGTTAATAGAACCAAAGCTCTTGGAGCTGAGGTTGTTCTTTATGGCAATGTTTATGATGAGGCCTATGAAAAGGCTGTTGAGCTTTCAAAGGAGCATGGTTATACCATGGTTCATCCTTTTGATGATCTTGATGTAGCTACAGGTCAGGGAACAATTGCCATGGAAATCATAAAAGAGCTTCCAACTGTTGATTACATTCTTGTTCCAATTGGCGGAGGCGGTCTTGCAACAGGAGTTTCTACTCTTGCCAAGCTTCTTAATCCCAAGATTAAAGTAATTGGTGTTGAGCCAGCAGGTGCGAACTGTATGCAGGAATCAATAAAGGCTGGTCATGTGGTTACACTTCCTACAGTGAACACAATCGCTGATGGTACAGCGGTTAAGAAGCCAGGAGAAAAGATTTTCCCTTATTTGACTGAGAATATTGATGATATTATCACAGTACCGGATGAAGACCTGGTTGTGGCTTTCCTCGATATGGTAGAAAACCACAAGATGGTAGTCGAAAATTCAGGACTTCTTTCTGTTGCAGCACTCAAGCAGCTTGATTGTAAGGATAAGAAGGTTGCCTGCGTACTTTCCGGCGGAAATATGGATATTATCACTATGTCATCTGTTGTTCAGCAGGGACTTATCATGAGAGACAGAATCTTTACAGTATCTGTTCTTCTTCCTGATAAGCCAGGTGAATTATCAAAGGTTTCAGGTCTTATCGCAGAAGTAAACGGCAATGTTGTTAAGCTTGAACACAACCAGTTCGTTTCAATCAATAGAAATGCTGCCGTTGAGCTTAGAATTACACTTGAAGCTTTTGGCACAGAGCACAAGGAACAGATTATGGATGCTCTTAACAAAAATGGTTATAAACCAAGAATAGTAAGGACAAACATTTAAAATGAGTGGTACAAAAAAGAACAGTATCAAAAAAAGAGTGACAGAGTATATTATTATTACTTTTGCGGCAGCACTTTATGGAGCAGCTACAGCTCTTTTAGTAGATCCAAATAATATCGCACCAGGAGGAATAACAGGTCTTGCTATCGTAATGAACAGACTTGTGAATATTGGTACGGGTACATGGTTTGCCCTTATGAATATTCCTATTCTGATAGTAGCAATATGGAAGTTTGGAATTAGATTTACTATTTCCACAATTTATGCGACTTCTGTGATTTCATGGTCAACTGATTTCTTTAGTAAGCATTTTTCGCAGTTTGTTATTCATGACATTATTCTTGGTGTTACCATTGGTAGTGCCATGAGTGCCGTAGCTATGGGACTTATTTTTAAAAACCATGCAACTAGCGGCGGTACAGATGTTATAATTAAACTACTGAGGCTTAAATACCCCCATATCAAGACTGGAATGCTTTATATTCTTACTGACGTAATAGTTTTGATCATTGCGGGAATTGTTTTCCAGAATATTTCGGATGCGCTGTACTCATTCATTTCAGTTATGGTCACATCCACTGTTTTGGACTACGTTTTATATGGTAAGGATGGAGCTAAGCTTCTTTACATCATTTCAGACCATCCGGATATTATAACTGCAAGACTTCTTGAGGAGCTGGATATTGGTGTAACCCATGTTTTTGCGCAGGGAGCTTACAGTGGAGATAAGAAAAAGGTTATTATGTGTGCAATCAAGAAGAGATTGTCACCACTTGCAGAGGATATCGTAAGAGACGAGGATCCAAATGCGTTTATGATTGTTTCAAGTGCCAGTGAGATTTTTGGTGAAGGATATAAAAGCTATTTTGACGAGAGAATGTGAGCATAAAGCATGAATAATTTTTCCCAGGATACCAGAGAACGCCGAGGCGTTAGAAATACCCATAATATTATTTCCATCATTTTTTTGAGTTTGGTGGCGCTTCTTGCGCTTTCTTTCAGCGTAATGTTGCTTATTAAAAATGCTGCCTTAAAGCGCGAGGAAGAGGCTGTAAAGAGTGAGCTTGATGCGCTTAATACGGAAGGGTATTACACCACAACTGAGGCTAAGCATCTCATAGAGGAAGCAAAAGAAGAAGGGCAGAAAGAGGCTGAGGGCACAATCCGCGAGTCAATCAAGTCAAAGCTTGAGGCTGGTGAAGGTACTACAGCTACAATCAGATCTCTTTTCCCTGATCAGATGGTTGTTGCAAGTTCAGGAAGGTATTTCTTTTTTCCTATCCTTGACAGCATCGAGCACCATGCTTTTGCTGCGGATGATTTTGAGATTGGAAGCGATGGGTTCCTTAAGTATGTGGGAGATGATTCTTCTGTTCATGTAAAGAAGGGAATCGATGTTTCCAGATTCCAGGGCAAGATAAACTGGGAAAAGGTCGCAAAAAGCGGCGTTGATTTTGCCTTTATAAGAGTTGGTCTTCGCGGAACTACAGAAGGCAAGATTCTGATTGATGATTGCTTTGAGGATAATATCAAGGGTGCAACTTCAAATGGAATCGACGTGGGCGTATATTTTTATTCTCAGGCAATTAACGAAAAAGAAGCTCAGGAAGAGGTTCAGACGGTTCTTGATATGATTGAGCCCTATGATATAACCTATCCTGTTGTTATTGATATTGAGTCTGCTGATTCGGATTCTGCAAGAACTGCTCAGCTTACCTCCAATGACTATGAAGCTGTAGTAAAGGTATTTTGTGAAACTGTTAAGAGTGCAGGCTACAAGCCAATGATCTATGGCAATGTAAAGTCCTACACACTTCTTATGGATGCTGCAGATGTAGATAATTACGGCATTTGGATTGCATATTACGGAACACCACTTTACTACCCATATCATTTTGATGTTTGGCAGTATTCATCAACCGGCAAGGTTGACGGCATTGACGGAAACGTAGACCTTGATATCTGCATTACGGATTATTGATTATGAACATAGAACAGTATGAACAAAAAGGATATCTGAATCAGGATTTTAAGTTTTTTCATATAAAGAATCATGAAAGCTTTGATTTGCCATATCACTATCATGATTTCCATAAGCTGATTCTGATACTTGGCGGTAATATAAAATATTTGATCGAAGGTCGTGAGTACGAGCTCATGCCCTTCGATTTTGTGCTTGTAAATAGGTATTTGATTCATAAGCCTGTAGTGGATGAGAAAAGCAGTAGTGAGTATGACAGATACATTATCTATCTTAGTGACGATTTTCTCAGGAAATATAAGCTTTTAGATGCTTTTGAGAAGGCGGCGGAACTGGGCAGCTACGTGGTTCGTTTTCCAGGAGATATCAGTGCTGACATTTTCAACCAGTTTGGACTAATAGAAGAAGATTTGAAGAAAGAAAAGGATGAGTATAGGGGAGAGCTGCTTACAAGGATTGATCTTATCAAAGCGCTAATTAGCTTTAACAAAGCATGTATTTCCGAGGACTTTGGCTTTAAGCCTGAGGCAAGATATAACCGCAAAGTTATTGATATCATTTCTTATATAACTGAGAACTTATCAAAGGACTTGTCAATCGATTTCCTTGCAGACCATTTCTATATGAGTAAATATCATATGATGCGCATTTTCAAGAATGAAACCGGTTATTCTATCCACCAGTATATATCGGAGAAGAGAATACTCATGGCTCGTACACTTATTCTTGGAGGTATGCCAGCAACTGCGGCTTGTCTTGAGTGCGGATTCAAAGATTATTCCTCTTTTAGCAGAGCATTTAAGAATCAGTTAGGACAATTGCCATCTGAAATAGGATCGGTAAATTAATAGATTTTTTGAAATAAGATATATGTTTTTTAGATATACAAAGATGAAACAGGAGATTGTAACAGATGAACATTGCCGTATACTGCGGATCATCATCAGGAAATGATGAAAAATATACAGAGGCAGCGAAAAAGCTGGGAACATGGATTGGAGAGAGTGGAAACACTCTTGTTTACGGTGGTGCCAATAAAGGACTTATGGGAGTCCTTGCAGATTCCGTACTTGAAAATGGAGGTAAGGTCATAGGCGTTCTACCAGACGTTGAAAGAATCCTGGCAAGAAAACATACCGGCCTCACAGAATGCATCAATACATCTTCCATGGCAGAGAGAAAATCCAAGATGATAGAACTTGCAGATGCATTTATCGCACTTCCCGGAGGAATTGGAACCTTAGACGAAATCACAGACGTAATGTCTCTATCAAGTCTTGATGTAGTAACCGGCCCAATAGTTCTCTTTAATACAGACGGATATTACGAACCATTTAGAATTGTCATAAATAAGGTCATAGAGACAGGCTTTGGAAGACCTGAGTATTTTGAAAGAGTACTGTTTTCTGAGGATATGGATGAGATAGAGACTTTTTTGAATAGATAAAGAAGGCAAGCATAATGATCTTGGGGGGGCTTAAATGGGATTAAATTTTTGGGGCAAAAAAAGTATTTTACAATTTCAAAAAGGCTTCGGTGTAAAACGTCCCAAGGATCTTCCTGATACAACTGAGACAATAAATATTATTGAAAAAATAGTTTATCAAGGCTTAAAAGAGTATGGATTTAAAAAGCACGGGCGTACTCTGCATCGTTTTGTATCCGAAGATATTTCCCAGGTCATTAACTTTCAAAGCGGCAAGCCAGCTGATGGCATGGCCGGTATCTTTTGTGTTAACTTAGGGATTAGGGTTCCAGAATGCTTTGAAATGGAATTTAATTCTTCGAAGCCATTAAAGAAATACTATCATGAATACGAGTGTAATATTAGGTCACGACTTGGTGTTGTTACTAGTGGCAAGGACATTTGGTATGATTTAAATAAAACACCTGAAAAAATAGGAAATATAGTTTTGAAACAAATCAAAAATGACGTCATTCCAGTTTTTGATATATTATGTAGCCGCGAAGCAATATTACAACATCGCAGGGAATACAAATCTTTTGATATACTCACTTCTCGTTCAATCTTACTTCAAGAAGCTTTGATATATGGTCATCTTGGTGATATAACTACGGCTAAACGTTTATTTAAAGAGCATTATGATAATTGTGTAAGAGAATATGATTCATTAAAGAAACATGGTCGTAAAGAATGGATTAGAAAAGGCGAAAGAATGGTTTATAAAGACCAGTATGGTGTCGTTCAAGATATTACCGCTTCCAAAAGTGGGTATATTACTGTATATGATGCTAATCATTTATATATAGAAAACTTGGATAAATTAGCAGAGAAGCTGGGATTCTAAGTTGGTATTGGTCAGCATTCATAATATTTCTTTTTCGGTTTAGCATTTATTTAAGCAGTTTTAGATGAGTTTGTGGGGCGCCAAAGCGCAGTGCATATGGAATCTTTGCGACCTTGAAATTCGTCGGTACTTTGAGCAGAGTATATGCCTAGTAGTTTTTCTTGAGTTTTGCTCTCTGCTCATTAGTACCGCTACGAATTTCACGGAGCGAGAGCGCCAGCAAAGTTCCATTGCACGAGCGGTGGCGCCCCACAAACGGACTACCAGTTTTAATTAATACCCCTCTGTCAAGAATTAATACTTGACGCCTTGATTGATTTGAGGTAATATATCACTTGTGCTTAAAGGCGAGAGGTATGTTATGAAGAAAATCGTAGAGCAAGGCTTGTTGTATGATTTCTATGGCGAGCTTCTAACTGAACATCAGAAAGAGGTTTATGAGGCCGCTGTTTATAATGATATGTCTCTTACCGAGATTGCAGATGAGAATGGAATTAGCAAGCAGGGAGTACATGATCTTATCAAGAGATGTACCAACACCCTTCAGGGCTATGAGGACTCACTTCACATGATCAGACGTTTTGAGGCAATCAAGAGAGAAGCGGAACAGCTTAATATGCTGGCTGATAGTGATGATTTTAGTAACGAAGAGCTTAGAAGCAGGATGAGATCCATATCCGGCAGAATTATAGAGGAGCTTACTTAATAGATGGCTTTTGAAAGTCTTACTGATAAATTACAAAATGCATTCAAGAATCTTAAGAGCAAAGGTCGCCTTACTGAGGATGATGTAAAGGCTGCACTTAAGGAAGTTAAGATGGCTCTACTTGAAGCTGATGTTAGCTTTAAGGTTGTAAAGCAGTTTATTTCAGCAGTTCAGGAAAGAGCAATTGGCGAGGATGTCCTTAACGGACTCAATCCTGCCCAGATGGTTATCAAGATTGTTAATGAAGAGATGATCAAGCTTATGGGCTCTGAGACCACAGAGCTTACTCTTCAGGACAGCAAGTACATCACTGTTATCATGATGTGCGGACTTCAGGGTGCTGGTAAAACAACCACAGCAGCCAAGCTTGCAGGCAAGCTTAAGCAGAAGGGCAGAAAGCCAATTCTTGTAGCCTGCGATATTTACAGACCTGCGGCTATTGATCAGTTAGAGGTCAACGCCAAGAAGCAGGAAGTTGAGTTTTTCTCAATGGGTACTGACGTCAATCCTGTCAAGATTGCACAGTCCGGTATGGATTATGCCAAGGAAAAGGGCTTAAATGTTGTAATCTTGGATACTGCAGGACGACTTCAGATAGATGAAGCTATGATGAAAGAGCTTCGTGATATTAAGGACGCAATTGCAGTCCATCACACAATACTTGTTGTGGACGCAATGACCGGTCAGGAAGCGGTTAACGTAGCCGAAGAATTCAACAACAAGGTCGGCATCAATGAGATAATCCTTTCCAAGATGGATGGTGATTCAAGAGGTGGTGCAGCGCTTTCTACTAAGGCAGTTACCGGTAAGCCTATTCTTTATGTGGGTATGGGTGAGAAGTTATCTGACCTGGAGCAGTTCTATCCTGATAGAATGGCTAGCAGAATCCTTGGTATGGGCGATGTCCTCAGTCTTATTGACAAGGCTGTCGAGGCCAATGCTGATCGAGATGAAGAAAAAGATAAAGAGATGGCCCAGAAGATGAAGAAGGGCAAGCTCGACTTTGAAATGTATCTCGAGAGTATGAAGGCTATGAGAAACATGGGCGGTCTTGGCTCAATAATGTCAATGCTTCCAGGAATGGGCAAGATTTCTGATGACATGCTTCCTGATGAGAAGCAGCTTGCTAGGATAGAAGCCATTGTTTTATCAATGACACCTGAAGAGAGAAGAAATCCTAAGCTCATGACTCCTCAGCGCAAGCATAGAATTGCCAAGGGCTCAGGAAATGATATCGCTGCGGTTAACAGATTCATCAAGCAGTTTGAACAGATGCAGAAGATGATGAAGCAGATGCCTGGACTTATGGGCGGCAAGCGCGGACGCGGAATGCTCGGCGGACTTCGTGGACTGGGAGGTTTTCCAGGTGGAGGCAAGTTTCCATTTTAAGACATGATATGTCTATCAGCTATTAGCTGTTTTATACATATAAAAACAAATACAATTTATTTTTTTATCTAATGGAGGAAATTTAAAATGGCAGTAAAGATGAGATTAAAGAGAATTGGTAAGAAGAAGGTTCCTTTCTACAGAATTATC
>JAEEGL013293331.1_pt1 | contig 14727 bp, 10 predicted proteins | sample 9134231 | NCBI WGS metagenome assembly JAEEGL01 (sample SAMN16246548, study PRJNA631951) | gut metagenome | biome: gut microbiome; feature: rumen; material: fiber-attached | host: Bos | place: Iran: Karaj | collected 2018-10 | reverse complement strand
GTTTCTGCCCGGTATCGAATAATCGTACAGAGCATCCGTATAGCCTTTTTTCGTGATCCAGGGCACCCACTCCCGGTTATTGCTCCTCATGAGCATATCGCAGTGGCTGGTACCTACCACGATACCCATCCTGTCCGCAAGTTCGCCGTTTTCTCTCTTTATGTTAAAGGAGTTCACATGCATTGCGGGCCAGATGTAATTAAGCTTAAGCCTTAACAGGAGTTCGAACACTTTTTCATAGGTGTTCACGCCAATGGTGGGCTCGCCCATGTGAAGGCTTACCCACTTGTCCAGCTCTTCCTCGTCGTTTATGAATATGCCTCTGTATTCGACAACGGGATGATCGGAAACTTCAAAACCATCGGCAAGTTCAAGTTTCTCCTTTTTTAACGTCGGCACGTCCGCCATAAAGTGCCAGGGCGAAACACCGAGCATCTCGGAAAAGGTATATATACCGTATATGGTTCCACGTCTGTCGGCACCCTTAATAAGGAGCTCGTTGCCCCGGACCTTTATAAGGTACCCTTCCTTCGGCATAGCGGCATCGCCGTTTACGATGTGTATAACGTTGCCGTTATCACTATCCCCAACGGTAATATCCATGGCAGCTTCCAGGTCCTTGATCAGGTTTCCGCAGGCTATGCGTACCGCTTCGCTGCCGCCGTCTTCCAGTCTTAATCCGATCCTGTCGTATCTTTTTAAGATCATCTTGCTATCCTCCCATAATTTAAAGGCACTCAGCCTATCTCTCCGAGCCCCTTTACGCCAAGAGCCACAAGGCGTCTGCAGTATTCGTCGTTTCTCTTCTTTATATCCTCTTCGTATACATCCAATTCCGGCATGGACACCGCAAAGAAATCGTACTCCACAACATCATTAAGGTGAAGGTTACCGAAATCAATGAGGCTCCTCATAGCCGCAAGTGCTTCATCCTTACGTCCGAGACGTGCCTTCGCAAGTCCGAGCCAGTAAATGTAATCGGAGGGAATATCATTGTAATAACGAACAAGCTCCGGCTTAACTTCTCCCTCGGCAGCCTTTTCGTATGCTTCCTCTGCCGCTTTCTTATCACCCTTGGCAGAGTTTATCTCGCCCAGGAGGTACCATGCCTTGTTGTCGGGCACGTTAAAGAGCTTGCCTTCTCCGAGGTTATCGGGGTAAACGAAAGTCTTTTTGCAGAGTTCGAGAGCCTTATCGTAATTACCCGCGAGCATTTCCTTATTCGCAAGAGCGAACAGCGCATTCTTGTACTCGTCGGCGATCTTTCCTTCTCCGCCTTCCCATACATGGAACACATGCTCCGAAAGGACCTTGTATGCCTCTTCGTATTTGCCGTTCAGATTCAAAAGCTTAACATAAGCAAGACAAAGAGCATCACGTCCCTCTACAGCCTCCTTCTTGCCTTCAAGGAGCGAAAGTCTTACAACGGGATCCGATCCGACCCTGGCAAGAAGCTGATCCTGTTCCAGAAGGAAGCGGCTGTTGTCGGGCTCCAGTGCGCATGCTCTTCCGATGGCATCGAGAGCCTTCGCCGAATTATGCTGCTTATTGTAATATGCTATGGAGAGATTTCTTGAAGCCAATGCAAAATCGGGTCTGCCTGCCGCAGCCTTCTCCCACTCGGTAACGGCTTCGTCGTATCTCTTTTTATCGTAGAAAAGGTTTCCGAGGTAGTAGGAAGCCATGGGCGTGGGTATGGACATATACTCACCGACTATCTGTGCTTCTCTTAATACCTTGATATCCGACGTGTTGTTGGGGAAGCAGAGATCCGGAGAAACTCCTTCCGCCTTCTTCCATACCGCAACCGCGCCTTCCATGTCACCCAGTACCATGTAGAGATGGCCCTTCCAGTACTCGATAATAGGGTTCTCTATGGGGCAGACGGAGAAGAGTTCCGATGCGGCTTCAAAAAGTCCGTTTTCAGAGTACAGCCTTATAAGGTTGAGCCAGTTATCCGCTCTCGTTCCTATCGCATCGATAAAAGCTTCCTTAGAGAGTTTCCTAAAGAGAATGCCGAAGGACAGTCTGTCGATATTGTATGATTCCTCAAGAAACGCTCCGATATCTCTTCCCAGCTTCCTAAGGATCTCCAGTTTAAGAACCCTGGCATTCATGTTGTGGTAATTATTTATGAGCGCACGGTCGATAAGATCCAGCGCCTGCTCATAGTCCTGTTTCAGTATGCAAAGGCCTGCGAGGTGGTAAAATGCATTGCCCGCCGTCTCTGCCGACCAGGTGGCTTTGTAAAGTGCATCAAAGGCTTCGTCAAACTTTCCCGTGCTCTTTAAAGCGATTCCGAGGTTATAATAACCTTCCCCGCTGTAGGGATTGGGATTTCTCCAGGTCTGCTTCTTAACGGCTTCCGTAAAGTACTTTATGCTTTCCGTGCCCTGTCCTCTTCTTAAGAGCAGGAGTCCGTAGGCGTTGTTAAGTCTTATGTCCGTATGGTCTCTTTTAAGACCTTCAAGATAATAATCCTCGGGATTTCTTGTGGCATGTCTGTACTGCTCAAGATGCTGGCCCGCAAGCAGAAGCTCTTCCGTCGTCTCAAGCTCTTCCGGCTTCTTTAAGGGATCCATGGGAGACGGAACCGGCACATCAGCGGGAATGAATTCCTTATACGTGCAGAGCACTTTGTTACCCGCTGCCACCGTGATCACATAATCATGGATATCTCCCACATTCTCGGTGATGCATTCGCAGGGCTTAAGATCGTAATCCTTATTAAGTACCACCTCGTCTCCGCTTTTAACGAGGACCGTCGCCCCTTCAAAAGTGCCTGCGGAGTACACTTTAAGCACTCCGTTGCTTAAGCCTATGGCAACATCCTTTGTTGCGTTTGCAACCCTGCCCACCTTTTTGTAGGGCATGAAATACTGGGTGAAATTCTTTTCTTCGTTAGGTTTCAGCCATGTGAAATCGGGCTGGTTATCGGTGTATACACCTGTCATCAGCTCGATGTACGGACCGTCCTCATCGGTAAGGTTCTTGTCCCACATTTTGCCGAAGTCACCGTTTCCCCATGTCCACTGCTTCTTGCCGGGTGAAACGTGGTGATCCGCCACGTGGAGCAATCCCGCTTCGCGGCTCTCATCGTAGTTTCCTATAAAATCAAAGTCCGAATGCGCCGCCATGTAGGAGGTCGGAACCTTTATGTTCTTATATCTCGAGATATCCACTCCCGCCGAATAATCCACCTTGTAGTATTCTCCCGTTGCTATGGGGAAGGTGGATACCGCACGTTTTCCGTGATCCATGACAGCGTTCACGTCAGGCGGAAAAACGGAGTAAGTGTAGTCATTTACGGGAACCGCCGGGTTCGCCCACCAAAGGAAGGTCTGGGGAAGATCCGTGGGATTGTAGAGCCTGCCCTTAAGCTCGATATAAGCCTTGTCGGGATAAAGGGTGATGGCAAGGATACTCTTCGTTCCGTACATCACATCTGTCTCGCCGACATATGCCGTCACCGAACCGTCCTCATTCTCACTGATCGAGGAATCCACCGGTGAAAACGTCGAAGGTCTGTGGTGCTGAGGCCAGTTAAACTCTATGCCGCCCGAGATCCACGGTCCCGCAAGTCCCACAAGCGCGGGCTTGATAACATGATTATAATAAACGAAATCATATCCGTTCGTTTTGTCGAGCGCCCTCTGTATCCTGCCTCCGAGCTCGGGAAGCACCATTACGTACAGATAATCGTTCTCAAGGATTATCGCCTTATAATCCCTCATTTCTTTTTCGTCATATATCTTCTCGGTTACGGGAAGCGGGTAAACCTTACCCGTACTGCCCTGATAAGCTCTCTTTTCAAGGAATACCGGACTCTTTTCCGGCTCTGCGAGCTTATAGGTGGGAATTGAAACTTTTTCGATCCTTATCGTTGCTTTACTCATACAGCTTAAGCCTTTCTTCTCCGTTTTTTTCGCCTATACGGCGTCTGACTGATATTATATATTTTCTTACAATAAAAACCATAATCATTTCATAGCGGGTTGCTGAAATGAAGGATATCCTTGACCACTTCCCCCGCAATTATCAGTCCCGCAACAGAAGGTACAAAAGCCGTACTTCCCGGAATATCACGTCTTACGGTGCATTTTCTTGCCGTACCCGGAGGACATATACAATGTGTCCTGCAGCTCTGCTCATCATCATCGTCGGGCTTTATGGGCATTTCTTTCGAATAAACCACCTTAAGATGCTTCACTCCGCGTTTTTTAAGTTCACGACGCATCACCTTTGCCAAAGGGCATACGCTCGTCTTGTATATGTCCGCCACTTCGAACGCCGCCGGGTTCACCTTGTTTCCGGCTCCCATGCTGCTGATTATGGGAGTTCCCGCTTCCTGCGCCTTCATGATAAGCTCTATCTTGCCCGTCACCGTATCTATGGCATCTATCACGTAATCATACTGCGTAAAGTCAAACTGATCCGAAGTCTCAGGCATGTAAAATGTCTTATATGTGTTCACTACAGCCGCGGGATTGATATCAAGTATCCTGTCCTTCGCCACATCCACCTTGTATTTTCCGACGGTGGACCTCAGCGCCAGGATCTGCCTGTTAAGATTGGTAAGACACACCTTGTCATCGTCTATCAGATCCAGTGTACCTACGCCCGAACGCGCGAGTGCTTCGACGGCATATCCTCCGACGCCCCCCACTCCGAAAACCGCCACTCTGGAGTTTTTTAACACTTCCATATTATCCTTGCCAAATATAAGCCTTGTTCTTTGAAACTGATCCGGCATTTTTATTCCTCCGTTACTTCAGTAAGGCTGTCGCCTTCATATGTTAATGTCATATTTATGTTTTCCCGTCCTTCAAAAAGAGGTTTGAGGAAATACCTGTCCCCCTCCCAAAGATTTAAGCCTAACACCTTATCGATGTCCACCCAGCGAAGTTCTCCTTCGTTACAGTCTTCCCTAAGACTTCCCGTAAAGCCGTCAGCCGAGTAGAGGTACATGTCTTCATCGAAGCCGTCGCTCCTGAAATGTATGATACCCCGTTGCCTGAATGACGTAAGTTTAAGTCCGGTCTCCTCGCCTACTTCGCGCACCACACACTCATCGGGAGTTTCCCCCTTCTCGATGCCGCCGCCTATTCCCAGCCACTTGCCTTCGTTGGGATCATTTTGCTTCTTATTTCTGTATAGCATCAGGCATCTGCCGTCTTTTATCAAATAGCATAAAGTAGTATTACGCATAGAAACTCCTTTTAGCGTCTGTTCACAAAAAGCGTTCTCATTTTAGCAAAAAACAATCCCGAAATCAATCGAGATACCCATCTCGTTTTAGTATAAAAACGTCATTTTCACCATATTTTTTTTAAAGATCAAGCGATATAATAAAAAGCTGAACGAACAGCTGATATATGCTATTCACCCATTTATGATCGGAGGTCGGTAATATGCCTGACATACTGTATAAGCTCGTGGCAGGCGCAGTCATTGTCGTATTTGCGGCATTTGCGTTCTGTGCGCTTTGGGTGATTTTTCTTATGATAAACGCCCTTCTGATAAGTCCAAAAAAGACCTATCCCAAACACTCATCCTATCATCGTTTCCTGCTTAATTTTTCCACAAGGTTTGCGCTTCCCGGTGCAGGCATAAGGCTTCATGTGACAGGGCTTGACAAGGTTCCTCAAGGGACAAGGTTCGTGGTAATGGGCAACCACCGTTCAAAGTTCGATCCCATCGTCACCTGGTACGTACTCAGAAAATACAACGTATCCTATATTTCCAAACCCGAGAATTTCAAGGTTTTCTGCTTCGGAAGGATCATCCGCAGATGCTGTTTCCTTCCCATCAACAGGAGTGACCCGAGAGAAAGCCTCAAAACTCTCATGCAGGCGGCCGAACTTTTAAAGAACGACACCGTCTCCGTAGGCATCTATCCCGAAGGCACAAGAAGCAGGACAAACGAGCTTCTCCCTTTCCACGACGGCACCATGAAGGTGGCTCAGATGGCAAAAGTGCCCATTCTCGTGCTCACCACAAGAGGCACGGAGAATATCGCCCACAACTTCCCTCTCCGCAATACCGATGTCTACGTTGACATAATCGAGACGATCCCCGCAGATTATATCGCCGCCAACTCTTCGCACGTCATATCGGCAAGAGTACGCGATGACATGCTGAGCATCCTGGGTAACAATAACGGTGAGGAACACGAACCCGAAGGTTCAATGTCATATTGAACAAATGATAAAGAGGAGTACTTTATGGATAAAAACATCATTTTATATAATCCCCTGTCCAACAACAAACGCGGTGAAGAGACAGCCAAAGAAGCCGCATCCCATCTTACGGATCGCATAGTATATGAAGATATCACGCAGATCGGTGATATCGTAAGATACCTGAAGGGCTTATCAGAGAATGAGAAAGTCATCCTTGTGGGTGGCGACGGAACCATCAATCATCTTGCAAACGATCTTAAGGGCGAAGTTCCCGAAAAAGAGATCCTCTACTACGCCGCAGGCACGGGAAACGACTTCAGGGCAGATCTCGCTCCCGCCGCGGACGATTATTTCATAAGGCTTAACGAGTATCTTAAGGATCTTCCGACGGTTACCATAAACGGTAAAACAAGCTTTTTTCTAAACGGCATCGGCTACGGCATAGACGGGTACTGCTGCGAGGTCGGAGACAAGTGTCGCGCCGCTTCCGATAAGCCCGTAAACTACGCCGGCATTGCCATCAAGGGTCTCCTCTTCCACTTTAAACCCCGCAATGCAACAGTCATCGTGGACGGAGTCGAAAAGACCTTCAAACACGTATGGCTCGCTCCCACAATGAAGGGACGCTTCTACGGCGGTGGCATGATGGTGGCTCCCGCCCAGAACAGACTGGATCCTTCCAAGAAGGTATCCACCGTCGTGATGTACGGATCGGGAAAGTTAAAGACTCTCATGGTGTTCCCCAACATCTTTAAGGGCGAGCACGTAAAGCATACCGAAATGGTGGAAGTCATGACAGGTCATGAAGTCACAGTCCGTTTCGACACTCCCTGCGCTCTCCAGATAGACGGTGAAACCGTTCTCAATGTAAGTGAATATACGGTAAAAGCATGAAATACATAAAATACACCAAGTACCCATTGTAAAAAATGGGTACTTTTGTTATATATCCGTTATATACTCTGCACATTCCGAGATGCGCCAACCGTACTCACAATTTCCACATTCCCTTCATATTTAGAACACAAATCGCTGTTAGACTGAAAGAAAGTTAATCCTCTCAAAACAAACACAAAACACGAAAGAAGGATGAAAATATGAACAAAAAGACTCTTCTCTCACTTTTAACAACAGCATGCATGGCAGTCGCGGGATGCGGCGCGACGAACGAGACTGCATCGGGCAATTCCCTGTCCGGTACAGGTACTTCCGTGACGGGTATCGTTGCTGAAGCCTCATCTTCGTTAAATGTATCGGGCGCCTCAGCTTCTGCGGCTGATACCACTCCCACACTTATTGCGGATGTAACGCCGGTCCTTACAACGGATGCCTCGGAAAACCTGCAGGCTGTAAGCGGCTCCTTCAGCATCACATCGGAAGACGGCAAGTTCACGAAGGACGGTAACACCTATACCATCACCTCTGCCGGCACATATACTCTATCGGGGCTCCTTGAGGAAGGCTGCTTGATCGTGGACGCAGGTGACGATGACAAGGTGAACCTCGACCTTGCGGGTGTGAAGATCACATCTTCAACAACATCCACGATACTTCTGCTGAACGCCGACAAGGTAAAGATAAAATCAGTTGAGGGAACATATAATGAAATAACAGATTCAAGAGCAGAAAAAAGCGCCGATGAGAGCGACGGAGACGCAAATGCGGCTATCTACGCCAAATGCGATCTGGACCTGACCGGCAAGGGCTCTCTTGTCGTAAGCTCGACATACAACAACGGCATCCAGTCCAAGGACTCTGTTTCCGTAAAGAACGTGACCCTAAAGATAACAGCCGCCAACAATGCTCTCCGCGGAAATGATTCCGTCGATATCGAATCGGGTAACCTTATACTCATCGCCAAAGGCGGTGACGGTATCAAGACCTCCAATACCGATGTTTCTTCAAAAGGCAATCAGCGCGGTACGGTTACGATCTCCGGCGGAAACGTGGACATCTATGCCTGCTGTGACGGCATAAGCGCCGCATATGACGTAGTTATCACCACCGATGGCAATATCAACATATTCACCGACAAGTATTCCGAATATGCTTCGGGAAAGGTTGAATCCGGCTCGGATTTCTATATCGTCGTTCCCACGTCGGTATATACTTCGACATCAACGTTTTATGCATATTTCTACAACGACGACTACTCGGCGGGAGTATGGAGAGAAGCCTCCTATGACTCGATGGTGTCCTCGGGAAGGACAAGATATTACTGCCTTAAGACGAGTGCTCCTTCAGGCTATACGAACGTGCAGTTCTTTAAGTTTACGAACGGTACGGAGCCGAATACCGATTCCTTCGTCGCAGCCACAAAATGCGATACCTTTAACACATCAAAAAACGCCTTTCTCATCACTTCCGTTGATTCCTCGACAAAGCTTATGAGCGGCGATTATAATCAGATAACGGTAAACATGGGGGGTAACAGCGGTAAGAGCGTATATTCCACCAAGGGCATCTCCGCATCAAACAGCGTGACCGTCTCCAACGCCGTCATAACCATCAAATGCAGCGACGACGGCATCCATGCCAACAACGATAATCTTCTCGATACCAAGGTATACGGCATCGGAGACGTTACCATAGAAAGCGGCACCATAACCATAACTGCGGCAGATGACGGCATCCACGCCGACAACATCGTAAACATTAACGGCGGAACCGTAAACATCCTCACAGCCTATGAAGGCGTCGAAGGAAATGTTGTAAACATTAACGGCGGAAGCACCTATATCTACGCAACGGACGACGGCATCAACGCCTGCTCGGGAAATACCACGCCTCTTATCACTTTTAACGGAGGCTATGCGGATATCACAACCCCTTCGGGAGATACCGATGCTGTCGATTCCAACGGTAACATTACCGTGGCGGGAGGATATGTCCTCGTAAAGGGCGGCAATTCCTCGGGTGCTATGGCAGGTTCCGTGGACACCGACGGCAAGATCACCGTAACAGGCGGCACCATCATCGCTCTCGGCGGAATATGCGAAGTCCCCACCAATTCCGTAAACGGCTATGTTGCATCCGGCACTTCCTTTGAAAGCGGAAATTATGAGCTGAAAGACGCCTCCGGCAATACGATAGCGAGCTTCACCCTTACCGCAGGCTATCGTAACGGCTGGCTTTCATCCGACAAGTTAAAGACGGGAACCGTCTATACCCTGTATAAAGACGGCTCTTCCATCCTCTCCTGGACTCAGGAATCCGGCACCATGAATGCCTCCTCCGCCTCCGGTTTCGGTGGCTTCGGCGGAGGCCCCGGCGGATTCGGCGGCGGTTTCAGCGGTTTCGGCGGCGGTGGAAGAAGATAAGGGACGCCTACTTAAAATATGTGAGCAGTCTGTTTATATCTTCATCCGTAAGCGTTTTGGACCACGGGACTCTGCCTTCGGGCTTAACATCCTCATAAAACCTCGAAGTCTTGTCACGCTCGGTACCGTCCCACTTATTGAAGCCCACCTTCTTTATGTGCCTTCCGTAAGTGCATTTGATAAAGGAAGTAAGTCCGTAATCTCTCCAGGGGCGTCCGAGGAATACGCTTTCATCCTCAAGCCCTTCATCGCAGGTGAGCCTGCAATTGTTAAAAACAAATCCTATCTTCTGTTCCGGAGCATGCGCGGGAGCGGTCACATAGCCGCCTCCCCGTGCATCGCAGACGGAACGTATCTCGCAATCTTCAAAAAGAGTGTCTCCGCAGCCGAAGATAAAATCAACGGTTCCCGCGATAAAGCAATCCTTAAAGATCTGTTTCATAGGTTTAAATATATTCAGCTTCTCCTTGAGGAAGCCTTCGTATCTCTGCGTCAGATCGAAGGGCAGGGGGCCTAAGAAAAGGGTGTCCTGAGTCGAAAGAAGGGTCACCCTGTTTGCCCTAAAGCCGTCCTCGTATACGGTAAGAGCCACCTCCTGCCCCTTTTCCTCGGGGTGTAACGCATCGTTCTCTATCGTCAGGTCCTCAAAGGTAACATCTGCCGCACATACGGCAACGGTATATGTTCTGAAGGTCACCAGTTCCTTGCCGTCTTCACCGATCTTTTTTGCATAATCTCCGTAAACGATCTTTGTCCTGTCCGCACCGCTTCCCGCGATAAAAAGTCCGGGAGTGTTAATCTCCACCTTCTGTCTGTATACTCCGGGGAGAAGTTTAAAATGCGTTCCCGGTTCAGCTTCGTCGAATCTCTTCTGAAGATCGTCATTTGCGTTTAGTTCAAACCACTTCATATAATCTGTATTTCCTCCGCACTTCATACGTTTTTCTGTCTTTATAACACAAAAAACATTTTTGGTCAAAGTACGAACAACAGACCGTTTTGGAATAAATTTGTGATTTTTTAAGGCTTTTTTTATAGCATTGTTAATCTTGTGAAATATATACAAAAAAAATGTGTTTCACAATGGGTTATATTGACACATTTGCTAAAATAATGGTATATTTTCAGCATGACTAATCATGGGGGAAAGCCGTGAAAAACAGACAATTGTCCTTTAAACAGTATAGAATTGCGGACCTTGTTATGTTCACTGCACTTTTCACAATATCCGAGTACATTGTGACTCTTGCGGCAAACAAATGGTTCCCCGCACAACCCTATGTATTTTCGCTTTCGGTGCTTTTTATATCCCTTGTCCTTATGCGATGGGGAATGTTCGCGATAATCCCCGCCATAGCAGGTGCCATTGCCTTTTGCATCGCATCGGGAGCCGAAGCACAGCATTTTTTTATTTATATCGCAGGCAGCGTTTTTGCCGTTTTTTCTTACCTTTACCTTAAACTCATGGGGAAGGAAAACGTGCGTAAGGACGCCATCCGCTCCGCCATCCTTGTGATCCTTGTCTATCTGCTCATGCAGACCGGACGCTGGATAGCAAGTCTCATTACCGGCGGCGGTGTAGGAACAATAGTCCTGTTCCTTACCAGGGACTCTCTCTCGCTCCTGTTCGCACTTATCGCCATTACGATCTTGCGTAAAACGGACGGGTTGTTTGAAGATCAGAAAGCTTACCTGTTGCGCATCGAAGAAGAAAAAGATGCGCGTCGAAATATTTAAAGCAACACAGAGGAGATATCAATGAAGAAGAGTATTGCATCAGATTATCTTGTTTATGACAAGGCCAGCGACACCTATCGCGAAGATCCGGAACAGGCTGTACGCGATGACGTGGAAAAGCATCAGTGGGCCGGCGTCCTTCACATAATCATGAGGGACTGGCGCCTGTACATTATGCTTGTGCCGATGATACTTGTCTTTCTTTTTTGGCGTTATTTCCCCATGTATGAGCTTCTCGGCTGCTTCAAGGTAAATGACGAAGTAAAGCCGGTGGCGCAGCAGTTCTATAAAGGTTTTTCAAATTTCAAGCTCCTGCTTTCGGGTAACACATCCATGTCCGTCGATTTCTGGAGAGCAATGAGAAACACCTTCCTTTTGAGCTTCTACGGACTCTGCTTCGGTTTCCCGATGCCCATCATCATCGCTCTCTTCTTTAACGAGATCAGATCGAACGTGGCAAGAAGCTTCTATCAGGTACTCACCTACCTGCCCAAGTTCATGTCGACGGTAGTCATGACAACCCTCGTAACGATGCTTGTTAAGCAGGGTTCCATCACCACAAACATGGGTATCCTTTCACAGCTTATGGTAAAGCTCGGCCTCATTTCCGCAGAGGTCGGAAACGCGGGACTCCTTAACGCTCCCCGCTTCTTCCGTGCCATTTATCAGATAAGCGGTATCTGGGAAGGCGCAGGCTATGATTCCATCGTATTCTTTGCGGCCATCATAGCGATATCCCCCACCAGCTACGAAGCAGCCCAGATCGACGGTGCCGGCAAGCTTGCTCAGATGAGATACGTTGTTCTTCCCAGCATCCTTTCCACCATCGTCATAATGCTTATTTCCAGGATCGGTTCGCTCTTAAACGTCGGTTATGAAAAAGTACTCCTGCTCTACAACAAGGAGACTTACGTCACCGCAGACGTTGTTTCCACCTTTGCACAGCGTTACGGTATTCAGGGATCGCTCAAAGGCATAGCGTCCGCCGCCGAGATGATGAACAACGTCGTCGGCATGCTGCTCGGCATCAGCGCAAACACCATAGCAAGAAAAGCTTCGGATGTATCACTTTATTAATCCTGTCGGAGACCTGCAATGAAAAGAAAATTAGAGATATCGGAATTAATATTTAAGATAATAAGCTATCTTCTGCTCACCATATTCGCTCTGGGCTGCCTTTACCCCTTCGTTTATGCGATATCGGCTGCCATAAGCGGACGTGCCGCGGTAGAATACAGTGAAGTAGTGCTCTTCCCCAAGGATGTTCAGTTCGAAGCTTTCAAGGTAATGTTCTCGGACAACCTTTTCTGGAACGCTTACGCAAATACGCTTTACCTCACGTTCTTCGGAACCATATGGGCACTGGGCGTATCGCTTCTCGGTGCTTATGCCCTTTCGAAGAAGCGTCTGTTGTTCCGCAAAGGCTTTAACTTCTTCCTTGTATTCACCATGTGGTTCTCTGCGGGTATCGTACCCCAGTACCTTAACTACCTGAGCACCCAGAGAGTGTTCAACGCGGTCGGCATCAAGGACGATAAATGGCTCGTCATCATCGCCATGGGTATGGCAGCGATGAACATCATACTTTTAAGAAACGCATTCGAGGGTGTTCCCTCCGAGATCGAAGAGGCCGCCATCGTTGACGGCGCCACCGAATTCCAGATCCTCGGCAAGGTATATATCCCCATGTGTAAGTCCACCATAGCCACCGTTGCCCTCTTCTTCGGTATTTCAAGATGGAACGGTTACTTCTGGGCAAGACAGATGATATCCAACCCCAACGAAAGACCTTTGCAGGTATTCATAAGACTTAAGCTCGAGGAGTTCACGGATCCCGAGCAGATGACCGGATGGGACAAGCTCTATGCTTCCGATTCCATCATATACGCTCTCATCGTATGTTCCGTCATCCCTATCCTTGTGATCTATCCTTTCATTCAGAAATATTTCGCCAAGGGCGTAAATATGGGCGGTGTAAAGGAATAACAACGATTATTTCCGGCATGGTGCCGGTCATAATAAATCATTAATAAGAGGAGATATTCAGCATGAAGAAATCAAAACTTTTGTTGTCAGTCCTTCTTTGCGCTTCGATGCTTGCTACAACAGCTTGCGGCAAGAACAAGCTTCCCGAAGGACCTTCGGCAACACCCACAACCGCTGCTCAGACCAACCCTTCATCGGGCGGTTCCACAGCTCAGGCAACACCTACAGCAACACCCGAGCCTGTTAAGACAGCTGCCGATCTTTTTGCAAAGGGAACAACCCTCCGCCTCGCTTGCGGTTACAACAGCGCTAAGACAGGTATTTCCTTTGATGCGGATACAGCAAAGGAAGGTATCACACTTCCCGACGGCAAGACCTATCATACAGGCGATTTAAAGCCTACCTGGGCTGAGCTTGAGAACATTCTCGGCATCAAGATCACAGACAAATACCAGGGCAACAACGCTACCAAGGAGTTCGCTTACTGGAAAGAGCAGCTCGATCAGGTAGATATGGTTACAGGTAACGCCGGCACACTTACCGAGTACGGTAACAGCGGCAAGCTTGTAAACCTTGCAAACTATCTCGATGTTATGCCTAACTTCAAGGCATACCTTGAGGCAAATCCCATCGTTATGCTTTCCATCACCGGTTCCACAACAGGTTCCAATAAGGGTGCCGTTTACTTCGCTCCTTATTTCGACGGTGTAAACGATATCGAGCGTATGCCTCTCATGAGAACCGACTGGGTTGAGAAGCTTCTTGACGGTAAGGGCAAGTTCACCGCTACTTCTTCCAAGAACCTTTCACAGGCATATTACACACCTTATATGCCCATCTCCGGCACAGTTACAGTTGATGTTGTAACTCCCGACGGAAAGTCTACCGAAAAGGTTACAAAGAACTACGATAAGGCTGCAAACATCATCTACAGAATGAACCTCGAGTTAAAGAACGGTACTGTAAGCGGTGTTGACGCCGTTAACATGCTCCGTGAATACATCGACAAGGCTTACGACGGATACTACGGAGAGAAGCGTTCCGACCTCTTCATCGGACAGAACGCAGCTTGGGATGCAGATGAGCTCGTTGCTCTTCTCCGCTGCGTAGTTGCTAACCCTCAGACCATTAACGGAACAGACAGCGTTGAAGGAATCTTCTCCAGAGAAGATTCCAACAACCAGCGTCGTGTTGACCTCTACAAGCTTGCAGGTCACCTCTTCGGCGTTCGCGGTATGGAGTCCAGAGCAGATTACCTCTATGTAGGTTCAGACGGTCAGCTTCACGATGCACGTCTTGATGAAGCATCTTACCTTGCAGTTGAGAAAATGAACGCTCTTGCTAAGGAAGGCCTCATCTCCAAGTCATTCATTGACGGTTCCAACGAAACAAGCTCCACAATGCTCGAGAAAGATCTCGGCTTCATGAGCTACGATTACAACCAGACACAGACCATCCTTAACGAGACAAAGCTCAACAAGAACGGTCAGTCCGGTGAAAAG
>JAEEGL012899179.1_pt1 | contig 14727 bp, 16 predicted proteins | sample 9134231 | NCBI WGS metagenome assembly JAEEGL01 (sample SAMN16246548, study PRJNA631951) | gut metagenome | biome: gut microbiome; feature: rumen; material: fiber-attached | host: Bos | place: Iran: Karaj | collected 2018-10 | reverse complement strand
TACGATCTCCATGTTGTTGACGTTGAAAGCACCGACTGCATATCCGCCGTCATAAGCTTTCTTAAACATCTCTTTGGTTGTTACCAATGCCATAACGAAAAACCTCCTTAAAAATGTATGGGTTTACGAAAAGACTCGCATGAATTAATAATAATTTGTTGAGGGTTTTAAGTCAATAAAATAAAGGCTTTTTAGCCTTTATTTAAGTGCGGTTTCATAGTGTTATGTAAACCAAGATGATACTGTCACCCAATCAGATTTTCTATAGTCTCGTACAGCTCCGGAAAGTCCTGTTTCATCCTCACAGGTCTTCCCTCTTTATTGAGGAAAGCATGCATTGAAGTTGCGGTAAAAACCACCGCTCCCTCTTCGTTTCTCATCTCGTATGCAAATTTAAGCTTGACTCCGTTAAACTCCTTAACGCTCGCCCTGATCGTTATCTTATCCGAAAAGGTGGTTGTTTTCTTGAAATCACAGCTCAGATTAATGACCGGAGAAATAATGCCGGCCTCTTCAAGTCTTGCATAATCCCAGCCTATCTGTGAGAGGAAATCAACCCTTGCTTCCTCCATCCATCTGATATAGTTGGAATGGTGGGTTATTCCCATCTTATCGGTCTCATAATACTGAACCGTATGTACGTATTCTTTTATCTCTTCCATCGTAAATAACTCTCCTCAGAATCCCAAAGAATCATTTACCAGGATAACATGGATCCTGCCTTCATGTCTTGAATATCTGGTTATAAGGAACTGACAGCAGATGGTATCGGGAGACTTGCAGTTCATGCATGATCCGGTTTTGGCGCAGGGAGTATTTAGTCCGAAACGCTGAGCATTGATGGGAGCCGCTACATTTCTTGCCCTCTTCATGGCAGCATCCACATCCACGCAGATCTTGTTCATTCCGACAATGACCAGAACGTGCTTGGGTCCCTGAGCAATTGCGGATACTCTGTTGGAGTTACCGTCGATATTGACCATTACTCCGTCTTCCGTCATGGCATTCGCTGATGTTAAAAAGAAATCGGCATCATAAGCCGCAAGCATTGCAGCTCTCTTATCCTCTGCCTTATCTCTGTCTATGAAATCGTAGTCACCCTCTTTGAGAGCTTCCACAAGTCCGATCTCATGGGCACTCATGGCTCCGCCCATGGTAACAGAAGACTTCTCGGGAATCAGCTCCAGCGCAAGTCTCAAAGCATCTTCCCTGTTATCCGCGTAATACCCTTTCATATTGCGGGATTCCAGCCCCTTGATAACCTTCTGCGCAAGCAGTCGGTTTCTTTTTTCGATATTTTCGTTCATAAGTACCTCCACACATCCCCTACAAGATCAATTTACACCCGGCACGAAACGGATTGCCTCATCTGCAGACAAAGGTTTACTGAAATAGTAACCCTGAATGGTATCAGCGCCGAATTCCCTGAGACGAGTGTACTGCCATTTCTCCTCTACACCTTCGATGGTCATCTCTTTATCCAGATGATGTACAAGTCTGATAACGTCATTGATGAACGCATCCTTTCCGTCTATCAGATAATTGTCTACCAGAGACTTATCCAGCTTGATGGTATCAACAGGTATATATGTCAGATAACCAAGGGACGAATAACCCGTTCCGAAATCATCCATGAGAAGCCTTATGCCAAGTTCTTTAAATCTCTTGAACAATGATTCAACCTGTGAAGAACGGTCAAGGAAGATTCCCTCCGTGATCTCGACCTCCACATACTCCGAAGGAATGTCATACTTCTTAAGCAGCTCTTCCAGATAATCAACATATCCTGTATCACTTAACTGATTACTGGAGAAGTTGACCGATACAGGATGAAGTTCAAATCCCGCATCCCTCCACTCGGCCAGCTGACGGATAACAAGCTCGGTGGTCATGCGTCCGATACGCCATATCCATCCGTGTTTTTCCGCGATCGGTATGAATTTGGCCGGACCGAATCCCGGCTCTTTCATTCTGATAAGCGCCTCAAATCCGCAGAGCTTTACGCTCTGTGCATCAACCTTGGGCTGATAAACCAGATAGAAACCGTCATTTTCAAAGGCATCGACTATCTTCTCACGGATCAGCTTTTCTTCTCTTGCCTTCTCCTGAAGTATCTCACTGTAGAAAACAGTACGGTCATATCCGAGCTTCTTGGCTTCACGCATGGCTTCTTCGGCATGGTTGATATTCTCTTCCGTACTGAGACTGCCGTCGGAATTAGATACACCGAGGCATGCAGATAACTGAAGCTCTATACTTCCCAGACGGAAAGGCTGTTCAAAGACACCGCGTATCATATCCAGGAATGGATGTTTCTCCGTCATGGGTTCGGGAAGTGCGATCAGATATTCGTCACCGCCATACCTTGCAAGAAGCCAGCCTTTATCCTTGGCAAGCTGAAGCAGTCCCACAGCCGCATTCATCAGGATCTGGTCTGCAAGCTCATGCCCGTATGTGGAATTGATTCCCTTGAAGCCGTCAATGTCAGCCATAACAAAGGAAGCATTTTTCCAATAGTCGGCATTAATAATAAGAAGATCCATGGCATAAGATCTGTTGTAGATGCCGAGAAGCTCATCATGCTGGGCATTGTAAATCAGACTCTTATGCTCGGTTTCTATTGCATTCTTCAGATAGTGAACGCAGTTATCACGACTGTTGAATCCGTTAAAGATGGCAGTCGCCATATCCTTACAGGTGTTGTATCCGCAGGATCCGCAATTGATGCAGCGTGATTCGGGAGTCGCCTTATCCATGGTAAGGAAGATATTATCAAGTTCATCTTCGTTAGGAATCTTGATGGCACACTTAGATGAAAGATCCGTATAGCTGCGCAAATAGTCCGAAAGCTGAAGATTTGCAAACTGCTCATCAAGTTTTTCAAGACGCTGCTCGGGAAGAAGTGACTTCGACATTGCCGAATCACCGTCTTCTTTTTTCAGACCTTCACGGATCTTCAGAAGATTAAAGAGGGCCTTATCGGTGGATGCAAGCTCAGGTTCTGTTCCGGTACCGCACAGGCATCCGTCCTTGCAGTTAAGCGCGTCGATAAACAGGAAAGGATTATCCTTACCGGTCAGGAACGAGGACTGTTTCCTGAGATATTCATACATCTGCTTCTCGCCTTCGATCTGGCGGATAAAAGCGCCATCGCCCATGAACCACTTCACGTGCTCTTTAAGACCGCCGGGCATGGGATAGATAGATCCGAGTCCATACTCGATCTCATCATTTACGGGCTCTCCGTAGATTGAACGCTCTCTGACAACCTTCATGAGATGACTGAAGGTGACATTATAATCAACAAGACCCGAATTCTCCGGATCGTCTATCTCAAGCTTCTTGGCAATACAAGGGCTTATGAAAGCAAAACGGTCCGTAACGCCCATTTCTTTTCTCGCATAAATGGCCGCACACATAAGCGGACTCTGAACGGGGAAAAGCTTGGGAAGAAGTTCGGGAAGATATTTCTCGATATAAGTAACGACTGCGGGACAAGGTTGTGAAATACCGCCCGTAAAGCCGTTCTCTTTGATATATTTGATATAACCCCAGGTGGAAATATCGGCTCCGAAGGCAACATTAATGATGTGCCTTACGCCAAGAGCCTTAAGGCCGCCGAGTACTTTTTCATATTCATCGGGGTAATTTGCACGAAATGAAGGTGCTACCAGAATAGAGATTTCTTTACCTGATGCCAGATCGTCGAAAAATGCATCGGTATCATCACAGAACTCTCTTGCACCGTGTTCACAGACATCAAAACATGCGCCGCATCCCACACACTTTGAAGGATCGACGTTTATTCTGGAATTTCCGGTCTTCTCGGAATTAGCAGAAATGCAGGCTCCCATTGCACTGCATACGGCAATGCACTTGTTACAGCCTACGCATTTTTCATTTGTATAGACCAGACCTTTAGTCATCATAAGTAACAGTGAAACCTATTTGTGGAAAACATTTTCCTGAAGCTAATTATAACTCATATATTCACATAAAAAAATAAGGATAGGTATTTCTTCCTCCTTATTTTTTTATAAAATCCATCGTATTTTTGTGAATTAAACGTTTTAGTCCCCCTGCTTATATGTACTTGAAAATATCCGACTGCACCTCGGCGCGGTCAAATTCATCAAGTATGGGGCATGGTATATGCGGTTCATATGCCATATCATGAAACCATGTACACTGAACGGGATGCATTCCGGCATCCCTTGCCGCATAGAGTTCCCTCGATCCGCCGTCTCCCACATACAGACATTCATCTGCCTTTAATCCAAGCCGGTCCGTCATGCGCGAGAACATTTCAGGATTGGGTTTACAGATCCCCTGTTCGTACGAGATAAGCGCTACGTCAAAATAGGGAAAAAGCCTGCTTTCTCTTATAAAATCCCTTTCATCCGAAAAGGTATTTGTAATAAGACCGATCTTAAGATTTCTTTTCTTCAGTTCATCCAGCATCTCAAAGGTTGCATCCGGAATGCCGTTAAAAGTATCCGTAAGGCTGTCTATTCTTCCCTGTGCCGCAAGTTTTACTTTTTCTTCCGTAAATACCCCGAGCTTTTTGAGAACAACCTCAAGTCCTTCTTCGATGGTATATGTTCCGATGCTTCTGGCATCTTCGATGGTATGCCATTCTTTTCTGAAAAGAACCGGATCCACCCCCACATCAGCAGCTATATGTTCGCCGAAATACGTTCTCCCTTCGAACAGAGAAACCAGTGTTTCAAACATATCAAAGATCACTGCTTTAATCATTATTTACCCTTTCTCTTATCATATTCCAGTCAATGCATCTTATATAATTGCCCCCCGGAAATTCCGCAGTCCTGTTCCAAGGGCGATCATATACAAGCACTTTCATATCAGGCAGATGATCGAAAAATTTAAAAGCATGAGGTGAATCTTCAACAGCAAGATCAAAATGCATCTTGTAATAATCTTCAAGCTTAAGTGAAAACTCACTGTTTTTAATGAAGCTGTCACGTCCGTACTTATCAAGGCAATAGAGTTTCACTCTTTCCAATCCGTGACGATCAAGCCACTGTCTTGACGGTTCATATGCGCTGTAGGGTCTTCCCGTGATGATAGAAACATCATGTCCATCATCGATCCATCCGTTTACCGTATCCGAAGCCCCCGGTGTCTCCTCATATGACAGAAGGACTTCAGGTTTATGAGCCTCGGTCATCATGTACACATACTGGTCTTCTGTCAGTGAAAATGATTTCTGAAGATTGAAGAAGTTTATTTTTTCGTATGGGACATTTGTGCCGAAAAGTTTCGCGGCAAGTCCCGAAAAATGTCTTGCCGTCTCGCACAGGCAGTCATCAAAATCAACGTAAATATTCATACCTTTAATTCTTTCTAAAGATCAAATGATTAAAGAAAGCGATTCTTTTATACTCATCCATACGGCTCGCCTTGAGTTCGAGTTCAAGCATGTTTTCGAACCAATCCTCCGTATACTTGATCTCGTTGTTTTTGGACAATCCGAAAAATGCTCTTATTCCGAATACATCTTCCAAAGTCATTTCACCGGAAAACAGATCCGTAATAAATTCGTTTGGATAAACATCTCTGTTTCCGAACATGCTGTCCTCTTTTTCCCCGCGGAGAAGATCAAGTGATGCTTTCGGATCATCTCCGAATACCGCGCTTGCCATAGCCCTTCCGAAAACATTGTGTTTAATGATCGACAGCCTTCCGCCCGGCTTTAATACTCTGCCAAGTTCCTTAAGGATTGCCGCCTTGTCATCCACATACTCCAAAACGTTATGACAGATGACTACATCAAATGTGTTATCTTCGATCTCCGACAGATACTCTATTCCCTTTGTGATCAGATTGTAAGCCCCATCAAACCTTACGCTGTACATCTCTTCATTAGGTTCAACGCTCGTAACATCATGATCCTTCGCGTAATGTCCGGAGGTGATGCAAAATCCCGCACCGAAATCCAAAATGTTTAATCTCTTATCCGAAGGTAAGACCAGCTGGTCAAAGATCTGTTCATAAAACATTTTGCCCCAGGGCTCTTCAACCATTTTTCTGTAGCTGGAAATAGAACCTGACATAATAACTCCTTAACTAAAAGATTTTTTCTCCGCAATACTTAAGCCTTCATTCTGAAATCGCCGATCTTACCCAGCATCTTTCCAAGGCTGTGATATTTTCCCGAATATACGACGGGATCAAACAAGGTAAGGTCCACATCAAATGTATCTTCACAGTTTACATTTTCATCCATCTGGATATTTCTGATGGGGCAGAAAAAAGTAGTGGATTCTCCGGTCTCAACGGACCTTGCAACTTCGCATTCATAAACCCAGGGGCTTTCATCCAGAGTAGGAACATCAAGAACCTCACCGCATCCCACTCCGTATTCAAGCTCGTCTTTATTGCCGTCCTTCGCATGCTTGGTTCCGAAATAATCCATAAGAGGAAGCATGGAAGTATTGACCAGATTCGCACTGAACTTTCCGTCCCGGATGACGTTCTGTTTTGTCCTCTTGGATCCGAACATGCTGATGACAAGCATATAATCATCTCCGCCTTCGCATGTCGCACTCACCCATGTAATGGGAGCAAAATTAAATGAGCCGTCCTCATTGTATGTTCCGATGATAAAGGAAGGCTGAACGCACATCGAAAATTTAGTTCCAACAGATTTTCTTCTCATATGGTTCCTCAGATCAAAGATTCTATGGTCTTAATGTAATCGGAATCTATCAATGTGATCTTCTCTCCGCTTTCGGTAAAGCCCTTGATAAATCCCCTGTTGTCTGCCTTAACACTTTCAATAGTAAAATCAGGATCAGTGATCCTTTTTTCAATCTCCGATTCGCATCTCACAATATCATCAAACCGGTTCTCTATATATTCATCCGTCATAGCAAGGCAAATAAATCTGATATCACTTAAATACATCTCTTCGAAATCTTTACGCCAGTTAAAAGGAATATAACATCCCTCAACGATCAGATTCTGTTTGTTTTCGATGGCGGTCTTTACCATCTCACGGACAATGGGCCAGAGATAATCTGTGAGCTTATCATCATCCATGGGTGTAAGATCCGTCTGTCCGCTTCGTATAAGTCCCATCTTCAGATGATCGATAGACAGGTAGGGATATTTATATTTTTCCAGCATCTTCTGGGATAAAAAAGTTTTTCCCGTATGTGATGCTCCCGTTATCAGGATTACCATCTTTAGTTCCTTTCAAAACAAAACCGCTTTTTATCCGTTACAAACTCTTGAATAGATCTCGTTTACGATCTGGTCCTTGCTCATATCTTCCGTGATGGTCGTTTCTTTGATCAGATCAAGATAGTCCTTTTCTTTCCACCACTCACGCATCTCATCCGCACCGAACTCATTGCTCTTGGCTCTGGTCTGATGACGCCTTACGGTTTCTTCAAATGGAATGTCAAAATAATACGCATAAATATCGTCGCCGTACAATTCAACCGCAGCTTCAAAAAGTTCACGATACCACTCTGCGATAAAGATACCTTCCATTATGACCACCTCACAGTGCTCGCTTCCATACTCCAGCATCTGCCTGATCAAAGGAAGTGCGGGAGGATCTATCCCGTCCCTTGCTTTTAATACTTCCCTTCTGATCATATCCTGAGAAAGGACCATGGTATTTCGCCCGAACAGTTCCTGCAAGGCCTTGGCTACGGTTGTTTTACCGCTTCCCGAGTTACCGCGAAGCATTATCAGTTTATGCATATTCACACCTCACAAATACATTTTCCATTTTAACATAATCAATCTTCAAAAAAGACTCTCAGGGTAAATTTCATAGTATAATACATGTATGAAACCCGTGGAAAAAGCAAAAAAACAGCATAGCCCAAAAAGGATATTCCTTGTGACAGCAGCGATTATGTCCGTTTTGATTGTCGTGGGAATCCTGCTATCTTCAGTCAGAATATGGGCCGATTTTTATACGGATCATATATATACGCTCCTTCGGGATCCTGTTTCCCGTCTCACCGAAATGATACCTTTTCCTCTGGGTGAGGTAATGATGTATCTCGGAGCAATTCTTGTCGTTCTTACACTGCTCCTTCTTATTCTTCTGATCTTCCTCAGAAAAAAGAAAACTTACAAAACTTTCGTATCAGGATATTTGAAAAGCCTGATCCTTATCTCATTGATCATGCTGCTTATTTATACATATCAATGGCTTACTCCCTATCGCAGTTCCGTTTTAGGAAATGCAATAAGCACAGATCGTGAATTTACCATCGATGAGCTTCGCATCCTGTATATATATTTGGTGGATCATATAAACGAAGAATGTGTGAATGTTCCCAGAGATGAGAACGGAAATGTGATCTATGACACAAAAGAAACTTCTGAACAAAAAGTCGGAATCGCAATGAACGGGATTTCGGAAGAATTCCCCAGATTATCCGGATATTATCCCTCAATAAAAGCAGCCATGTGCTCCGATGTACTGGATTGGATGTATATAGGCGGATACACTTATCCCTATACTCTTGAGACCACTTATAACAAATACATTAACGTATTATACTTCCCGTCTCTGTACTCCCACGAGTGCTCTCACCATATGGGATACTATAAAGAACACGAAGCAAATTTTCTCAGCTACCTTGCACTTGCAAACAGTGAGGATCATGTACTTCGTTATTCCGGATACTATTATGTATTCAGATATATAGATGATGCGTATTATAAATCATGCCTTGCAACAGACGGAGCGGATGCCTACTATGAATTTGTGAAAGAACATCCTATCGATCCGCAGGTATATACGGATGTGATTCACGCACAAGACATGGCATATGAACTGTATCTTCAGGATGAACACCTTTTGGAAGATTATGCAGACGAAGCTGAAGAGATATCGGATGTGGGTTGGAATACCCAGGCACAGATCCTTCAGGAATACAACTACGATGGCGTCGTACTTCTGATGCTTCAGTATTACGAAGGAAAGCTATACTAACACAAAAGCAGTCGGATCAAATCCGGCTGCTTTCTTTTTTCACAGATGCTCTGGTGAGTATTATCAGCATCACAATCAGCACCACAGGGAAGATAAGTCCGATTCCCATCCCCGCACGAATATCATCTCCCGCAAACTGAGTGACTCTTCCTACGACCGCGGGACCGATACTTCCTCCCAGGTCACCTGCCATTGCAAGGAGAGCAAACATTGCGGTGCCTCCGGCAGGAAATTTCTTGGAAGAAATACTTATTGTTCCCGGCCACATTATGCCAACGGAAAATCCGCATAATACGCACCCTATCAATCCGATAACAGGATTTGATGATAAGGATGCCATCAGGTAGCAGACTACGCAAAGCGCTCCCGAGCCCAGCATAAATTTCGAAAGATCAAGTTTCTCTCCATATTTTCCATATATCACACGGCTGATTCCCATGGTAACAGCAAACATACATGGTCCCATAAGATCACCGAGTGCCTTGGATAATCCCAGTGCAGCCTCTGCATATGCGGATGCCCACTGTGCCATCGAAAGTTCCGATGCACCTGCACATACCATCAGTATTATAGAGACCCAGAAAACAGGATTCTTTCCAAGCTTTCTTATGCCCATTCCCTGTCCCTCTTCCACAATGGGTACTATGGGACATGTTGCAAAGTTATAGATATTCACCGCAGGGACCAAAGCCCAGATAACCGCAAGCCATCTCCAGCTGTCCATACCGAATAAAGCAAAAAACAAAGTCGAGATCAAAATAGTTCCCACACATCCCCAGCAATAAAACGAATGCAAGAGACTCATGGTAGCTTCTTTATTTTCAAAAGGACACGCCTCAATGATCGGACTTACCAAAACTTCTATAAGTCCGCATCCCATTGCATATACCGTTACGCTTATCAGTATTCCGGCAAAGGCATTGGGAAGAAGATCCGGCAGAAATGCAAGCCCGATAAGTCCTGCCGCAGAGCACACTTCAGATACAACAATCGAAACCCTGTATCCTATCCTGTCTACAAACTTTGCGCAGAAAAGATCGATCAAGAGCTGCGTAAAGAAATAGACCGTGGATATCAGAGCAATGTTTCCTAGAGAAATCCCGTAGTCCTTGTGAAACTTAAGAAATAACAACGGAGCAAAATTTGCTGCGATTGCCTGAGTTATAAAGCCCAGATAACAAGCTGTTTTTGTTTTGCGGTAATTTGGCATAAAGCCCCTCTGTATGCTTGTTTTATTTTTTTACATCCAATACTGCTATTGAGACATAATGTTTGACCAGAAACTTTTCGGATGCATTTTCCTCAAGCATCTTCATATGTTCATCGTCCCACTTCGCAATCGTTTCAGGTGACATCGATGCGCCTACACCTCTGCAGGCACGCATTCTTCCGTGCCACCCTTCCCTTGTAAAGGGAATATCGACTCTGAACTCTTCTCTTGATCTCAGATCAAAGTACTCAAGATATCTGTCCGGAACCAATACCGGATGAACCGTATCCCCGCAGCCCGTCCATGTGGGATTGTACTTAAGGATTATCTCTTCGCTCTTTCCGGCGATTTCATCTTCAAAGGGAAGCCACCCCATATACAGGATCAGAAACTTACCGCCGCTCTTAAGCATCTTTGCAAAATTAGGCGCTGTTATATCATGATCAAAATACCAAATGCACTGACAAGCAGTTATCACATCAAATGTATTATCCGGAAAAGAAACCTCTTCTGATCTCGATGTAAAAAACTCGATATCCATTCCGGCTTCCTCAGCAAGCCTCTTAGCCTGCTCAATCTGATTCTCGGCTATATCCGCTCCCGTCCAGCTTGCTCCGTATTTATACATGTTTCTGGGAAGCACACCCGTACCTGTTCCAAGATCAAGAACATTCTGTCCGTCCTTGCACAGTCCCAGATTCAGGATGTAATCATAAAACTCCTGAGGGTATATGTCTCTGAACTTGGCGTAATCCTCGGAAGTCTTCCCCCAGTCAAACGCCTTGTCTGCATCAATTCCTTTAACAATCATATCTTGTCCTCCATGATAAAAGTATATTTACACTGTTTTATCACCGGGAAACTTATCAATAAATATATTCATAATATAATCACAAAACATCTTCATAATCATACCACATGGTAATTACGTGCAAAACAAAAAGAGGACTGCAATGCAGTCCTCTCTATATGCGCATACAGAATTATTTCAGTTCATCTACGGCAGCACCCTTTATCTCTTCTTCAATCAGTCCAAGCTTATTCAGCATCTGTTTAACCTGATCCTGAGCTTCGGTCACGGTAATCTTGGACGCACTTGCGGAAGATGCCTCCTCCAGAATCTCCTCAGTAAGATCTTCGTGATCCTCCTTCTTCTCCTTGGATTTTTCGATTCTCTCTTCCAGCTCTTCCTTCTTTTCCTTGGCTTCCTTAGCCTGTTCCAGCTTCTCCTCAAGATCTTCTTCGATATGGCCGATGGCTTCCGTAGTCATTTCGCCTATTGTAGCATCCACAGCAGCATCCATGACTTTATCACCCTCATCAAAAGCATTTCCGACCGGATTGGTTTTCAGCCTTTCTATTTTCGTACTGGTCAAAGTCTGATTGATGGCGTGCATTTCCTGCAAAGCAGCCTCAGCCTGTCTCTTATATTCAAAAATAGCCTGACTATACGCTTCCCTGTCTGCATCAGATGCTTCATTCGGAAGTACTCTTTCTTCCATATCCTTGATCTGAGACTTCAGATTACTAACTTCCATTTGAAGTTCTTTGAAGCGTTCTCTCTGCTCATCCATCATCTTGTCAGCTTCGCGTTCTCCCGCAAAAGCATCAGAGACAAGCTTCATAGCCTTCTTTCTGGCAGCCTGAGTCTTCTCCTCAAGAGGACTCATCTCGCCGCTTTTACACATCTTACTGCCGGAAGTATTAATGAGAGTCTTTCTATTTCCCAATAATCCGTTATTTACATTAGCTCCCGCTAACGGATTAACAATATTTACTTTATCTGCGTTATTTACGTTCATATAAGCACCTCCATGTGCGCAAAGATACACTTCATATTTTATATCGGAGAGTTTTAGGGATTACTTTAGTGCTTGTAAGAATAAAAAAGGAACTGTTCCATAGAAACAGTTCCTTAATCTCCACTTTAGTTGAATCTGAAAAATCTTAAATCCTATTGAGGAATCCCGAAAACAGCGAAATATATGATCATCGAAATAAGATCGATCAGCAATATCGCTCCAAGCACTATTCCGACAATTTTAAGCCCCTTCTTGGCTTTTTTCTTATTATCTTCCGTTAATACATGCTCTTTAATATCACTATACAACTCAGATTTTACTATCTGTTCCGAAGTCTCTTCTTTTTTTACAACTTTATCGAGCACAAGTTCATCCAGCGAGATGTCAAAAAGCTCACTGACAATCATGTTAAAGACCGTTGCAATGCCTATTTTACAAGGATCTTGGTTGTATTCTGTATGATAATCATATCCTCTTCAGATAAAAATACTTGCTGAGCTTCGGGTCCTTGTCCTCCCGAACAAATTCCAACTCATAACCTAGCTTTATCTACCTTGTACAATTATCTCTTATTTACTCTCTCCACTCCTCAAACCCATATCCATTAGACGGAAGCTTGTCAGGAACGAGAGATTTGAGCAAAATTATTAAATCGTCATATTGTTCCTGAGGAATGCTCCACCATCTCACTACAGGATTCACAGGTGGATCTTCCTCTTTAACATAGCCAAGACAAGGGCTCACAGACACTAATTCCTTATAATCAATATCATAATTCTTATATATACCCTCTAATTCGGCATTATCTAAAAAGACTATATCATACCAGCCATCCTCTGTTTCCATCCTGAGGTTCCACTTCCTATTAACGAAAGCATCGCCTTCCATCGCTGGAACCGTTACAGGTCTAAAATAATTATGTTCGAGAACCGTCTCAGGAGAAATATATATTGAATTTAAATAGTTTAAAATCCTGGAGATCTTCTCCTCGTCAGTATATGAGCCGTAGTAAATAGAAGAATTACCGATTATTATCTTACTAACATCACCAGGGACCATTACACCGTTTTCATTCAGACCGACATATCCCGGATAACGGTTACCGATATACTTCCTTCCGATCAGCAAGATGACTGCAAGTATCGCTACGTACGCGATACATTTAAGGATTGGAAATGCATTGATCTTCCCTTTGAGTTTAAATGCTACAGAACAGATCGAAAACATGGTGAACCCCAGAGCTATCCAGAAACAGACCGGAAAATAAATACGAATCATGGAAAAAGCCGTGATACCTTGAACGATACCGACAACAAAAGTGACCCATCCCATTTTCATAGTAAACTTTTTCAGTTTATCCGGATCATCATATCTGCTCATGAACTTATCCGAAAGTTCCAGCGGATTCAGTTTCTTTTTCCCACTTGCATACATCAGTCCCGTAACGATGCTGAACACGCACAGCAGCGCATAAAAAATTCCGCATATTGTAAGCAACACCTTATCCATTCACTTCTCCTTCGGAGAACCAGGATCAATTATTTCTTCAATCTTTCTCTAAGCGCAAATATCAGTGCGACAATCACTAAGCCATAAAAGAAACTAACGGACATTATTCCTATGCTCGGACCGATTGCAGCAGGTTCTGCCATAGTGTGCAACAAGTTTATAAATCCTATAAGAGCCGTGAAAAAGCTTGCTATGATTGTGGAATAAATGGCAAATTTCAAATCCTGAAGATATAGCTTTCTGGATTCATCATCCATAAGAGCAGAATTTTTAATTGCGCCAATAAGAGCCTTGTTGATTCTCCCGAACCTTCCGGCAATCAGTTCGATTCCCAATAGTATGCCCACAACAATTATAATTGTTGGCCAATCAAGATAATTATATATTCCTCCGATGCCTCCCGCGCATATTATTGCAAATTCGACAAAAATTAAAAACACCAGAATTCCGCAAACAGCTCCTATTATTCCAGCTCTTCTCTTATTATTTCTTCCCTCTTGTGCATCCTTTGCCAGATTCATCATATTCTCTTCCGCCTTTCCGTTATAACTCTCTTCAGAGAGTCTTTCCCCGGACAGAAGTTCATTCAGGTTTACGGATAATTCCTCACACAGGGGCTGCAGAAGTGATACATCAGGCATACCGTTTCCGGTCTCCCACTTGGATACGGTCTTGTCACTGATACCCAGTTTGTCCGCAAGTTCCTTCTGGGTCATATTTTTTTCTTTACGAAGCTGTGCGATGAATCTTCCGGTCAATTCCTGATTCATATACTTTTCCTCCTGTCCGCAACATTAAGCTACGGATAAAGCGTACCAAGTTATATCCCATAGAACTACCTACGCTAAGCAGAATGCTCTCTATACGACTCTACGGATCATAGAAATTTCGTAATGATTTAAACATAACCCCCGGTCTTGGCAAGCAGGGCATCTGTGTGTACACAGAGGCAAAATTGCTTGTTGGGGCTCCCCAAGCACCTAACATCCGCTAAAAGCAGCTGAGCTGTAATGTATGATTTTTTTCATTTTTAAATTTTCGCCGGGGGAGCATTTTTTTAAATCTCAAAATGACGAATTCACAAAAACTGAAAAAGGGTGCCATTTTGCTGCTGATAACACGGAGAGTATCCAGCGAAGATAAACCTTGATATGTACTCACTCCGGTCTCCGGAAAACACTTTTCAAATCCGGCAATGATCGAATCCATGCTTACATGCT
>JAEEGL012474897.1_pt1 | contig 14727 bp, 13 predicted proteins | sample 9134231 | NCBI WGS metagenome assembly JAEEGL01 (sample SAMN16246548, study PRJNA631951) | gut metagenome | biome: gut microbiome; feature: rumen; material: fiber-attached | host: Bos | place: Iran: Karaj | collected 2018-10 | reverse complement strand
TGTCGAGTGCTTCCATCATCAGGCGGTAGCTGGTCTCATCAAATGACAACTGCACACCTAACTTCTCCGCATTTTGTAAATCTATAACGGGAAAACCATCGGGAACAGTAATCACCATTCGGTCACCATCCACATAGCTGACGGTAGCAGTATGACGGAAATAGCGGATGGCGGTATGGCTAGCTTTACTAGTCTGACTAGTAGCACTAGTAGCACTAGTAAAGAACACCACCGGCCGTCCGAACTCGAAATTATGCTCAATGTCTGCGTCAGCAGTTCTGATGACCTCTATAGCCAACTGATTCAAGGAGTTGTAGTAACTCTTAGCCACTTTTACAGGCCACCACGCATCACCACGTTTCACCTTGCGCTCGATACCCATCTGCTCCGTCTGTTGACGGAAGGATTCTTTTTCCGTTTCGTACTCCATCTGCAACAACAACCGTTGCTGTTGGAGAGCCTGGATGGGTGATGTGCTTTGTGGCATTTTACTTAATGATAATCTTTCGTCCGTTTTGGATGTATATGCCCTTTGACGGCTGTTCTACCTGACGGCCCTGCAGGTCGAAGTAGGGGGCGTTGGTGTTTGTTGCCATAGTATGGCAACATACGGAACTGATGCCTGTGGCGGCACCAGTGTAAGCAAAGTGGAACTCACGGATAAGGCTGATTCCATCTTCTGCTGCAAGGACTTTAATAACCAAGAGACGGGGTGTTGCCGCTGTAGGAGTAATCTTCAGCACACCATTCTCAATAGTCGCCATCACATTTTCTGCCTCGGAAATGGTATAGGCCGGTGCTTTGTAACCAGCGTAGTAATCAGCAAGGGACAGTTCATATTTGCCCTCTATCTGGAAATTAGGCACGGCTATCCAGTTGAGGTATTCTTCTAAGTCAGTATAGTAGTCGCCATCACGGTCGTCATTATTATTGGCCACAGCATCATCTGTTCCTACCAGCTGTTCAAACCATTTAGGAATACCATCACCATCAGCATCCCAACTCTTTGGACGGGAAGCAGTCAAAATACCCAGTTTCTCCAAGTCAAAACCTTCACAGCCGCTGTCCTCCTCAGAATCAATCAGTCCTGCCCTACCAGAACGGCTACCCTTGGTAGACGTAGTACCGGCCAATGTTTCATGGACCATGCGCTGGTCATGCTTATCAAAAAACGGTTGGTTACAGCCCACGTCGCTGAGCACATTCTTGAATGCTGCCTTTGCCGTCTCCATGTTTCCCTCGGGATTCATAAAGTCGAAGGGCGTCGTGGGCAACGGATCCCAATCGACCACCTGTCCGCCAGACGTACTGTATTTATAAGTTGTACCTTTCGCGTCCTCGGTGAGCGAACCATTGTTCTTTGCCTGTCGGAGGTTGCCATGTACATAGACGCTTTGTGTACCTGTTCCAGTACCTTCTAACTGAAGATTCATAATCGTTGACGTACTGTTGGGACCCATCTTATAGTAGTTGTTGCAGAAGTTCATCTCATGGGTACCGCCATCGGTAGCGCGACCGCCATAGTTATATACCACATTATTATATATATCATGGTGACCATCGTAGTTACCTACTCCATCCAAACCTCCAGAGATACTCCAATTGCGACCTTCACAGAAAGCCAACAAATTATGGTGGTAGCTGCCTGGCTGTCCTCCCATCTCACCACCACCTATGGTAGCTGCATAGCCATGTTTGTTGCCGGCACTATAATTAGGATGTCCAGCCTGATTCAAAGCTTCGCTGATGAGTGTCCGTTGCAGAGTCAGCCCCTTGCCGTTGCGACTGGAGAAAGCCTCGTCGATGGTCCACGAGATAGAGCAATGGTCCATGATAGCATGGTCATTACCCGACATTCCCATACCATCCAGACCTCCAAGGGTAGTTTCTTCTGATGTTCCTGCCTCTGCACCATAGGAATAATCATTCTTTCCACCAGGAATCAGGTTATTGACAAGTTTCTTATGGCCTAAGCGCATACGGAGGAAACGGGTAATACCATCGCTCTGCATACCAAATGGACAGGTTCGCAACATAATACCATTGCCAGGAGCCGTCTGTCCTGCAATCGTTACAAATTTATCACTGCACATCAGTCGACTCTTGAGCGAGATAACACCTGCCACATCGAATACAATGGTACGAGGACCACTGACTTTCTTTATACCATAGCGGAAGGAGCCCTCAATAGGGTTTTCATCGTCACCATTATCCTCCAACGTCGTAACATGATAGACCGTACCGCCTCGTCCTCCTATCGCATAGCGCCCATAGCCCTCTGCACCAGGAAAAGCCAGACGCGCCGGACGGAACAGCCAGACGTCGCCCAGTGTGATATTTCCTGAGGCATCCTCTTCATCTACGCGCCAATAGTAGTTCTTCAGCGGATTAAGCCCAGTGAGAGCACATTGTGGCTCTTGGGTTACAGAATACACCTGCAAATCGTCTGCGTCGTTTCCTAAGAAAACATGATGTTTTACCGCCGCTGCCGAGGGGGTCCACTGAAGGAACACATTACCCTTGCCATCTCCCGCATGCAATTCTCCCGTATTAGGTATTGGATCCAAGGCTATCTTGCTATTGTCAACCGTATTGAATATCAATGCGTTGATCGTGACGTAAGTTCTCCCGTAAGTAACTCCATCCTTTGGCGTTGACACGTAGGAAATGACAACCGGTTCGCCCTCCACGACATCGAATTCAATATATGACTGCCCTGCCTCAGAGAATTTACTTTTGCGAAGACTCTGCTTCACTCCCTGCAGCACTCTTGTTCCATTGACATAGATGTCTATATCAGGGATTGCTCCTTTACTTGCATCAAACTCTACACAGTTGTGGTAGGCCTGTAAACTATGATGTCCAGCTGTCAAACCAGAAATAGTGACATCAAGTTTTGTCATACCTTCTGTGACATAACTATGATCATTACCAGTAATGATGAGTGCATCGCCCAAGATACGTGCTCCATCATTACCACTGGTAATACCATCTTTCCACCATTCTGTCTTAATATGGCGAATGGTTTCATCATTCTTTGTGGCATCCATGGGATTAGAGCCTTGGGCAGCAGTCAGCGTAACTTGTATATTATTCTCTAATGTTTTGGTATCAGAGACACATTCGAGAACAACCCATTCCGTAAATCCCTCCTGCAGCGACTGATTGGTCTTTCCTGAAATGTCGAAGTCTATGCTCTGAGCCATTAGACCAAGTATACCGAATAGATATATTATTGCCGTCAAGAATAGTTTTTTCATATTTTTCGTCTGTTTTATTCCTATATTAGACGGATTTTTATTACTTTTGTACCCAAATGACGAAGTTGCATCCGCTACATACTGACCTACTTCCACCCGAACGGTTTACCTATCCGTTTGCCTATGAACCACATCCTTTGTGCCAGCTGGCAGCCAAGGAGGTACAGGCATATATCGGTAGTCATGCGGAAATCAAGGAGGATGCCGACCGAGGCAAGATGTTCGGTGTGCTTATTGTCACGCCATCAACCCCATTAAGTCCATTAGCCCCATATTATTACTTGGCCGCCTATAGTGGTCTGTTAGCAGGCCGCAACGACTGGGAGTACTTCGTACCACCCGTCTATGATGCCCAGCAACCCGACGGATACTTCAAGACCAAAGAGCGCGAGATATCAAGAATCGCTAGTGAGACTAGTAGAACCAGTGCCACTAATCAGATTAGCTCTACCAAAGAGATGTCCCAAGACCTCCAGCAGTGGCTTTTCCACCAGTACCAAATGCTTAATGCCCGTGGTGAAGTGAAAGACCTCGTAGAGATCTGGCAGTCGTACTATAATCGTCCGAAGCTACGTCGCAAATATCCCCTACCCCCAGGCGGAACGGGTGACTGCTGTGCACCTAAGCTATTACAGTATGCTTATCAGCAGGGCCTGCACCCCGTCTGTATGGCAGAGTTCTGGTGGGGACAGCCTACCCGTGAAGAGTTGCGCCACCACTTGAATTACTATCCCGCCTGTCGCGGTAAGTGCAAGCCTATCCTCACCTGGATGCTGCAAGGCCTGGACGTAGATCCTGACCCGGAGTCATTAGGCTTTGCACATAAGGACATCCCTATCATCTATGAAGACGATGACATCTTGGTCATCAACAAACCCAGCGGACTGCTGTCCACCCCCGGTCGTATAGAGGAGTATAGCGTCGAGCGAATCATGCAGCAACGCTATCCCGATGCCGTTATTGCTCACCGACTGGATATGGGCACCAGTGGACTGCTCATTGTGGCTAAGTCACAAGAAGCCTATCGTCCGCTGCAGGAACAGTTCATCAAACATCAGGTAAAAAAGAAATATGTGGCATTGTTGGAAGCAGAAGAATACAGTCATTCACTATCACCTATTGCCCAAAAAGGAACGATTACTCTTCCTTTACGTCCTGACCCCATGAACCGGCCGCGTCAGATTGTTGACAAGGAACATGGCAAGAGGGCTGTTACGGATTACGAATTCCTAAGTAACAGCATCATAGCCCTCTATCCCCAGACAGGGCGCACTCACCAATTGCGCATCCATTGTGCACATCCTGATGGTTTAGCACGTCCTATCGTGGGCGACGAGCTCTACGGCACCAAAGGCGAGCGTCTTATGCTCCATGCTGCAGAGATAGAATTTACGCATCCCATAACAGGGGAAACAATGCATTTCGTTTCACTACCTCCGTTCGTAAATACTTAAACATTTCCAAATAAATGGTATAATTGTAAATTGTCAAATTGTAAATTACGTTTATGGTAAAGCACATCATTCTTTGGACGCTGAATCCAGAACTCTCTGAAGAGGAGAAGAAAGCCGTCAAGGCAGGTATAAAAGCAGGTTTGGAAGGACTCGTTGGAAAAGTTCCCGGACTTCTGGATGTAAAAGTACACATTGACGGTCGTCTGGCGTCGTCGAATGCTGACGTAATGCTCGACAGCACCCTCGAAAGTGAAGAAGCTCTGAAAGGCTATGCCCAGCACCCCGAGCATGTTGCCGTTGCAAACGGAAAGGTTCGTCCTTATACCGTCCAGCGCTCTTGCCTCGACTTCGAGGTGTAACCGATTAAAAGCAATGGGCGGATCACTTGATGATTCGCCCATTGTTTCATTTTTCTTTTACTACAGGAGGCCAAGACCTCGGAGGATATCGTTGAGGTTGGCTACGACAAGCAGAAGTATCAACAACCCGAAGCCCACATACTCTGCCTTGATCATAAAGTTCTCTGAGGGTTTACGGCGGGTGATGATCTCGTAGAGCAGGAACAGCACATGACCACCGTCCAAAGCAGGAATGGGCAGAATGTTCATGAAGGCGAGGATGATGCTCAAGAAGGCAGTCATCTGCCAGAAGAGGTGCCAGTCCCAAGCAGCAGGGAACAGGTTGCCTATGGCTCCGAATCCTCCTAACGACTTGGCACCGTCGGCTGTGAAGACATATTTCAAGTCATCAACATAAGAAGCCAATACACTCCAGCCATACTTGATGCCGGCAGGGAAACTCTCCAAGAAGCCATACTCGACGGTGACAGGTTTGTAGAGACCTGCCAACGATTGTACCATGAAGCCCAACTTAAGGTCGGGAGTGAGGGTAACGGCGGCAGTGTCGGTACGTGTGTCATTGCCGAAAGCAAGAACCACAGTACGAGCCTTAAGGCTGTCGGCAGCAGTAGTAGCAGCCAGCATGTCGGCACGATGCTTCAACAAATCAGTAAACTCGTTGTAGGAGTCAACGGGGGAACCGTTGAAAGCAAGGATGCGGTCGCCTTTTTGCAAACCCATCGAAACAGCCGGAGTACCTGGGATAACGCTATCTACCACTGCAGGAATCAGAGGACGGACAAACGAGGGGTCGGCCTTAATCATATTGAGCAGGTTCAGGTCGCCAGGCAACTGAATGCTCATTTTCTTACCACCACGCAGGATGTCCACACGATGTGCCTCAGAGATGTCGCGATAGAGGTTGGCACTGAACTCCTTAAAGGTCTTGCTTTCCGTTCCCAACAGAATATCTCCGTCTTGGAAGCCATACGACTTAGCCTCCTCGTTGAACTTCATACCCAACGACATATCCTTGACGGGGATATAGCTATCGCCCCAGTAGAAGAGTATCATGGAGTAGATGAACAATGCCAGCAGGAAATTGACCAGCACGCCACCCACCATGATAAGCAGTCGCTGCCAGGCGGGTTTAGTGCGGAACTCCCATGGTTGGGCAGGACGTTTCATCTGTTCGGTATCAAAACTCTCGTCTATCATGCCCGATATTTTGCAGTAGCCTCCAAGGGGTATCCATCCAATACCATATTCGGTATCGCTTGTCTTGGGTTTGTACTTGAAAAGACTGAACTTCCAGTCAAAGAAAATGTAGAACTTCTCTACGCGAACGCCGAAGAGTTTGGCAAAGAAGAAGTGACCACCTTCGTGCAGCAGTACCAGCAGCGACAGTGCTAATACCAGTTGCAGAGCTTTAATTAAGAATATTTCCATTGTTTTCTATTATTTCGATATTACGGTATTTCGGTATAACGGGATCCGGGATAACGGTATAACGATATTACGGAATTCCGACTTTATTTCCTTTACGTTGCTTTCAGCTGTTCGGCGGCAATTCTGCGTGCCTCGGCATCTGTCTGTATATAGGTGTCGTAGTCGGGCTGAGGCGAGAATGTGCAACGTTGCATGGTCTCACCGATGACGTCGCTCATTTGGAGGAACGTACAACGGTCTTCCAAGAAGGCACGATTGACTATCTCGTTGGCAGCATTGAGGATACAGGGCATATTGCCTCCTTTGAGAATAGCCTCAAAGGCCAATGCCAGACAACGGAACTTCTTGAGGTCGGGCTCGAAGAACTCCAGTTTTTGTGCAAAGAAGTCCAGACGGTCACCACTTAATGACAGGCGTTCGGGGAACGAGAAGGCATACTGGATAGGCAATCTCATATCGGGTACACCCAACTGTGCCTTGACGGCACCATCATGGAACTGAACGGCACTATGAACTATCGACTGCGGATGAACAAGAACCTGAATCTGACGGGCATCAACGCCAAAAAGCCACTTGGCCTCGATGACCTCGAAACCCTTATTCATCATCGTGGCAGAGTCAATGGTTATCTTGGCACCCATGTCCCAAGTAGGATGGCGCAAAGCATCTGCCTTGTTTACGGTCTGCAACTGCTCCATTGTAAAGTTGCGGAACGGTCCACCAGAAGCAGTTAACAGAATCTTCTCAATGGGGTTATCGTCTTCCCCCACGAGACTCTGAAATATAGCAGAATGCTCACTGTCAACAGGCAAGATGGGGGTATGGTACTGTGCCGCCAACTGACCTATCAGTTCGCCAGCCACTACTAACGTTTCCTTGTTGGCCAAAGCAATGGCCTTACGGGCCTTAATGGCATGAATTGTGGGGGACAGCCCTGCAAAACCTACCATAGCGGTGAGCACCATATCGATAGGGCCAGCCTCAACGACCTCGTCAAGAGCCTGCATACCGGCAAACACCTTCACGTCAGGAATATCGGCCATCAATCGTTTCAACTCTTCGTAACGCTGCTCATTGGCAACAACCACTGCTGCGGGTTTGAATTTATGAGCCTGCTCTGCCAATAGTTCCACACGGTTGTTAGCCGTCAGTGCATAGACCTCATAGAGGTCACTATGCTCCTCAATGACCTCCAGTGCCTGCGTACCTATCGAACCAGTCGAGCCTAATATGGCTATTTGTTTTTTCTTCATATATCAAGTAATCCTTGGGGGATATTCATTTTTATCTGTTGTTTCTCTACGTCAATAACATCTATCAAATCATCATTAGCCGGTATCAGCAATCCGTTCTCCAACTCGAAGAGGATATTCTGCGTGCTGTCGTCTATGGCGGTTATGCGCCCGACCGTATTCCCGTCGGCAGCATCAACAAGGGCAAAGCCGATGAGACTGGCCAATGAGGGTTGTTCGTCGGCCTTTTCAGCCAACGCCCGAGGGAAATAGACATCGCATCCCGTCAGTTCCTGAGCACGCTGCAACGTATCGATACTAGAGAACTTCATCAGACATACCGTATCACTGCGAAAGCGATACTCTTCCATGAAGAAGGGCACCAGAATACCATCGATATCCAGTACCAGATAGTCAGCGTCCACGCGATCGAAGATGTCATCATCAAACTGCAATGACACCTCACCTTTCACGCCATGAGCCTTGCCTAAACGACCTATCTTGTAAACCTCTTCTTGCTTAATCATCGTTGTTCCTAGTTTTAACTAGTGGTACTAGTTTTCCTAGTCTATCCTCTCTATCTTGGCACCGAGGGCATTGAGACGGTCCTCTATGCGCTCGTAACCACGGTCAATCTGTTCTATATTACTGATGGTGCTGGTGCCATTGGCACTCATAGCGGCAATGAGAAGGGCAATACCTGCACGGATATCAGGACTTGACATGCGCTGAGCACGTAGGGTCAGTTTACGATCATGACCTACCACCACGGCACGATGCGGGTCACAGAGGATAATCTGGGCACCCATGTCTATCAGTTTATCAACGAAGAACAGCCTACTCTCAAACATTTTCTGATGTACCAATACCGAACCTCTCGCCTGCGTAGCTACTACAATGAGCACACTCAGCAAGTCGGGTGTCAGTCCCGGCCAAGGAGCGTCAGCCAACGTCATAATAGTGCCGTCAATGAACGATTCAACGATATAATGCTTCTGACGCGGAATATAAAGGTCATCACCATCAGCCTCTACCTTCACGCCAAGCCTGCGAAATGCATCGGGAATGATTCCGAGGTCTTTCATCGACACATCCTTAATGCGAATACCATCGCCGCACATAGCTGCCATACCGATAAATGAACCCACCTCAATCATATCAGGCAACAGACGGTGGTCAGTACCACGCAGGGACTTCACACCTTCAATGGTCAACAAATTACTACCAATACCACTGATACGAGCTCCCATGCGGTTCAGCATGTTACAAAGCTGCTGCAGATAGGGTTCACAGGCAGCATTATAGATGGTGGTAGTGCCCTCTGCCAATACAGCTGCCATGACGATATTCGCCGTTCCCGTTACAGAGGCTTCATCAAGCAACATATAAGCACCTTTCAGACTATTAGCTCTGGGCTTTTGACCTTTGGCAAAAATTTCGTAAACGTTTCGTTCAGGAATTTGGCGGAACTTGGCACCTAACTTCTGAAATCCCAAGAAGTGGGTGTCCAGACGACGACGACCAATCTTATCGCCGCCAGGTTTGGTTATTACCGCCTTACCCATACGGGCCAGTAGCGGACCTATCATCATGACAGATCCGCGCAACTGAGCACACTTACTCACGAACTCATCACTCTGCAGATAGTCCAGATTCAGTTTGTCTGCCTGGAAAGTAAAGACACCAGACTCCCCTGCCTCGCCAGAGACGACCTTCACACCAACGTCTCTCAACAGTTGGATGAGATTATTGACGTCACGAATATCAGGTATATTCCTAATGGTGACAGCATCACTGGTGAGCAAAGTGGCGCAAATCACCTGCAATGCCTCGTTCTTGGCACCCTGCGGCGTGATGTCGCCACGGAGCATGTGTCCGCCTTCTATCTTGAATGATGCCATTCTACTTGCGCTTTTTATTACGTTTCGGTTCCAAATTGCTGATAGCCTGTATATTGTCAAAGCGGAAAGAAGAAAGGTCAATCTGAATCTTGCCATCTGTGTAGCGTGCCAAGTCATCTGCGACCTTCTCATCCTCGGCAGAACCATGTCCCCAAGTCACCAGGTCACGTTTCATCTGATTAGCGGTGATACGTACCAACTCATCGCGCTCGGCACCCTCCGGCATGGTTTTCAGCTGTTCAAACACCTCGGTCATTAGGCGACCATAATGGCGCAGATTGGCCTGACCATCCTTCTTGGGATGCGTCATGGGTTGTGGCTTAGCCAGAATACGTTCGGCATCTGTTACATCGTAAGGCCAGTCAATGTCCAGCTGTTTGTGACTCATCAGATAGAGGTGATCCCACAGCGTACGCTCATAATCGCTACTCTCGCGAACCTGAGGATTTTTATTCTCCATCTGACGTATAATCGTTTGTGCACAACGCATACGCTCCTCCTTGGTGGGGAGTCCACAGGCCAGTTCAACCATCTTGTGGATTTCACGGCCATACTCAGACATCACCAGCTTCTCGCGTTGCGTGTTATAGTCTAATCCTTTTATATTCATTTCTTTAATAATTTACCTTATCATTTCTTACCCTTAGAGCAATGGCTTTGACTTAATCGCCACGAAATCCTTCAGATAGAAAGGCACGAAATAAGCCACATTCTCAAACTGTCCTGTAAGGAAACGTTTCTCAGCCAGCGGCTGCATCCACTTGGCCAAGGGGTCGATGCCGTCAATATAATGTGCATTGGGATGATTGATAACCTCCATACACTTCTTGGCGCCATTTCCGAAAAAGAATACCGGTCGGGTGTCCAACCACTCTTTATAGGTCTCTGCCGTTACGATATCGGCTCCTACTGGACGAACAACCTTCAATGAACGGTCGTACAGGACAGAATAAACCTCCATGCGGCGAGCGTCAATCATCGGACAGAGCAGGGGCTCTTTGGCCGTTGGCTCTTGGTTGTTGGCTATGAGTTCTCTCAGCAGTACGGGAACACACATCAGTTCCAGCGTAGGCACGGCAATGAGTTTCAAGTCACGCCCGAAACAGACACCCTTCGCCATGGAGACACCAATGCGTAATCCCGTATAGGACCCCGGTCCGCAACTTACACTGACCGCATCGAAGGGTATGGCGTGATTGTCGGTAAACGACAAGGCCTCATCGACCATGGTTCCCAACTTCTCTGCACCCGCTCCGTGCTCTCCGCGCTCTACTTGCTCAAAGATGCACTGGCCGTTTTCTGAGACAGCTACCGAACAGACGTTCGCACTCGTTTCTATATGTAGTATACAAGCCATTATTCTACGAACTGGCTTACTCGCCTACATACTTGGAAATCAATTCCAGACAAACAGTAGCACTAACAGGTTTTGATACGAAATCGTTGCAACCGGCATCCATCGCCCGTTGGCGGTCACTGTCAAAAGCATTGGCAGTAAGGGCAATAACTGGCAAATCGGGATATTTGGCACGTATCTGACGAGTTGCCTCCAAACCATCCATCACAGGCATCTTCATATCCATCAGGACGATGTCAGGATGTTCACTCTCCACCAATTCAACAGCCTCTTGTCCGTTATGGGCACGGAAGAAGTCATAGTGCTTTTTCAAGATGTAAGACATCAGCATATAGTTGCTGTCATTGTCTTCTGCGACCAATATTCGTTTCATAGATTTAGGGTATGAAAAATAGCATTTATCGTTAATAGAGTACAAAAGTAATGCTTTTCCTTGGAAAATCCTTGGGTTTCTCATACTTTTTAACTAATTTTGCATCGATTTGTGCATCGAAGACATGACGTACGACAGATTTTTCAGTCAGGTGATAGGCCAGCAAGAAGTACAGGAGCGACTGATGCAGCTGGTGGACGAGGGGCGGCTGCCTCACGCTCTCATGCTGTGTGGTCCGCAAGGTTGCGGCAAGCTGGCACTGGCCGTCGGCTTTGCCAAAAGGCTGTTGTTGCTTGGACAAGACACAATCAACAATCAGGCTATGCTTGACAAGCTGGAGCATCCCGACCTGCACTTCACCTATCCTACCATCAAACTGCCGTCCATGAGTAGCGACCACAAGCCTGTGAGTGATGACTTTGCACAGGAATGGCATGAATTGCTAACCGGTGGTCTTTATTTTACGATGACACAATGGTTGGAACAGATGGGCGGTGAGAACCAACAGGCTATCATCACCGCAGGAGAGAGTGATGCCCTGACACGTAAATTGTCGCTCAAGTCAAGTCAGGGTGGCTATAAGGTCAGCATTATCTGGCTGCCTGAACGCATGAATATAGACTGCGCCAACAAGATGCTGAAGCTTTTGGAAGAGCCACCTCGCCAAACGGTATTCATCATGGTGTGCCAAGAACCTGACCGTCTGCTGGAAACTATCAGTAGTCGTGTGCAGCGCATAGATGTCAAGCGCATCAGTGATGAAGACATCTATCAGGCGTTAAAGGACAGGCGTGGTTTGGCTGACGAGCAGGCAAGACGACTCAGTCGTATGGCTGGCGGTAGTTGGTTGGCAGCACTGGAGATGCTGGGTGCCGACTCAGAGAACGAGCTCTTCCTGGACATGTTCCAAACATTGATGCGACTGGCCTATCAACGCAAGGTGAAAGACCTAAAAGCCTGGAGTGAACGCATGGCGGCAATGGGTCGTGAGCGGCAGAAGCGATTCCTGCAGTATTTCCTCAGACTGCTTCGGGAAAACTTCATGTACAACTTCCGACAAGAAGAATTATGCTACATGACCCAACGTGAGGAAGACTTCGCCCGAAACTTCGCCCGTTTCATTAATGAAGCCAATATCATACCCATTACCGAACTGGTAACACGTGCCATCCGAGATATCGGACAAAATGCCAATGCTAAGATGGTCTTCTTTGACCTGTCTTTGCAAATGATAGTATTGCTCATACAACAATAAGAATATAACACGACACTATGGAAAAAGAACATATAATGATGACAGGTTGCGACCGCGGACTATGCAAACATGCCGTAGGCCGACAGGACCGACAACTGAACACCTATGACTGGCTGGCCGATGTGCCTGGCAATATGGATAGCACCGATTTAGTGGAGGTGCAGTTCAAGCATACCCGCAAGGGCTACTATCACAATGTCAACAAACTACCATTAAAGAAAGGCGACATCGTTGCAGTAGAGGCTAACCCCGGACATGACATCGGTGTGGTGACGCTGACTGGCCGACTGGTACACATGCAAATCAAAAAGGCCAACCTCAAATCGGCAGACGACATCAAGCGTGTCTATCGAATAGCACGCCCCGTGGATATGGAGAAATATCAAGAGGCCAAAAGCCGTGAGCATGCCACCATGATAGAAAGTCGACAAATAGCCAAGGGACTGGGACTGAAGATGAAGATTGGTGACGTAGAATATCAGGGCGACTGCAACAAAGCCATTTTCTATTACATTGCCGATGAGCGTGTGGATTTCCGCCAACTCATCAAGGACTTGGCTGCGACCTTCCACGTACGCATTGAAATGAAGCAGATTGGAGCCCGCCAAGAGGCAGGACTCATCGGTGGAACAGGACCCTGCGGACGTGAATTATGCTGTGCAACATGGATGAAGAACTTCGTCAGTGTGGGAACTGCTGCCGCACGTTTTCAAGACATCTCACTCAATCCGCAGAAACTTGCAGGTATGTGTGCCAAACTGAAGTGTTGCCTGAACTACGAGGTAGACAGTTATGTGGAAGCTGGACGTCAGTTACCTTCAAAGGACATTCTGCTACAAACACAGGATGCAGACTACTATTACTTCAAGTCGGATATTCTGGCAGGGCTCATCACTTACAGCACAGACAAGAATATGGCCGCCAATCTGGAGACCATCACTGCTGAGCGTGCCCGTCAGGTAATTGAGATGAACCGTCATGGAGAGAAGCCCGAATCCCTGCAGGAGGATGGAAAAGTTGAGGAGTCCAGAGGACCTATTGATTTGGCTACACAGGAGAACATCAATCGCTTCGACCGTGCCAAGAAGAAAAAGAAGAAAAAGAAGGTACAGAAAAACAACGAGTCAAAAGGACCTGCCAACAGTGAGCAACCTTGATGAGACATACCTTTTTATATATAGGGATGATGGCTGTCATGCTGCTGACGATTGCCTGTCAGCAAGCAACAGTATACTACCACTACGAACACATGGACGTGGACGGCTGGGACCGTGTAGATACGATACACTTCTTCATACCTCCCGTAGATGACAGCGGTACCTACGAGGCAAGCATAGGCTTACGCATCAATGACGACTACCCTTTTCAGGACTTGACCATCGTCGTTAACCAAACAAGACTGCCTGCCCGAGACACACGGAACGAAACGCAAGTCTTTCAGTTGGTAGACGACCTCGGTAATGCACGGGGGCAGGGAATCAGCGAATATCAATACCTATCCCCCCTCAACGCACTGCAACTACAAAAAGGAGATTCGCTCCATGTATGCATATATCATGACATGCGACGCGAAATCTTGAGAGGTGTTACGGACATTGGCTATCGATTAAGAAAAATCAAATAACTCACTTACTAAATATTACAAACTCTATAACTAAAAAGCCATGATTACATTCCCATCATCTGGCGAGACCCGTCGCCCAGGCAGAATAGAAGTAGTATGCGGCTCGATGTTTTCCGGCAAGACAGAGGAACTCATCCGACGTCTGCGTCGCGCACAATTTGCCAAGCAGAAAGTAGAAATCTTCAAGCCGGCCATTGACACCCGCTACAGCGACGAGGAGGTGGTAAGTCACGACCATAATGCTATCCCCTCTACCCCACTCGACTCTTCTGCCAGTATCTTGTTGCTGGCCAGCGACATTGATGTCGTAGGCATCGACGAAGCACAGTTCTTCGACATGGGGTTGGTAGATGTCTGTAACGAACTTGCCTATCGCGGTGTACGTGTCATCATTGCCGGACTGGATATGGACTTTAAGGGAATACCTTTTGGTCCGATGCCTGCCCTCTGTGCCATTGCCGATGACGTAACCAAGGTACATGCT
>JAEEGL011200182.1_pt1 | contig 14727 bp, 15 predicted proteins | sample 9134231 | NCBI WGS metagenome assembly JAEEGL01 (sample SAMN16246548, study PRJNA631951) | gut metagenome | biome: gut microbiome; feature: rumen; material: fiber-attached | host: Bos | place: Iran: Karaj | collected 2018-10 | reverse complement strand
GACCGATGCCGGTGACTTTTCAGGCGATTCGGATTTCGGGGACAGTTCCGACTGGGGCTCTGACTGGGACAGCGGATCCGACTGGGATTCGGACTGGGACAGCGGGTCCGACTGGGACAGCGGATCTTCCTACTGGGACGGTGGCTCAGGCTACGGAGGCGGTTCGTGCTTTTTCCCGGGGTTCTTCTTCGGTGATTTCGATACGATCATAGTGATCATCATAATCGTGGCGATAGTGATGTATCTGAAGAACAGGAAGAGCGGCGGAAATACACATATCCATCAGCAGGGCAGCGGATTCAGCGCTCCTTCGACTGTGAACAGGACTCTTAACGATCTTTATAAGAAGGACCCCAACTTCAACGAGCAGGTTCTCCTTGAGAAGGTGTCGAACAGGTTCGTCCAGCTGCAGAATGCATGGCAGAACAAGGATCTTGCGCCTGCAAGGATGTTCCTTACGGACGCCCTGTACGGTCAGCTCGACCGTCAGCTCGACGCCATGATAAAGAGGGGCGAGACCAACTATATCGAGAGGATCGCCGTACTTAAGAGCCAGGTATACGGCTATTCGGTAGAGGGCGACGACGATGTGCTCTTCATAAGGCTCGATACGAGATTCGTCGACTATACCGTTAACGACAAGACGGGCGAGGTAGTGAAGGGCGATAAGAACAAAGAACTGTTCATGGGCTATGAGTGGAAACTCATTAGGAACAAGGACAGGACGACGCCTGAGGAAGAAGAACTGACTGCCGTAAACTGTCCGAACTGCGGTGCACCGCTTTCGGTCAACCACAGCGGACAGTGCGAGTACTGCGGATCAGTGATAACGCTTGCGGACCATGACTGGGCGCTGTCACAGATAAGGGCTATCTACCAGCAGTCCGGAAGATAAGAGACGATAAAAAGCAGGGATACCCGGTATATATTACCGGGTATCCCTTTTTGTTTTGGACCGAGTCCTTAAAGATCAGCTTTACCGGTCAGAGACTGAACCTGAACCTGATAAGATCCGCAAGATACTGTGCAGTATTCTCGATACCAAGGAATCCGCTGTCGATCATAAAGTCGTTGTGCCGGAAATCGCCCGGAGTATACCCCGCATACCTGAGATGATAAGCATCGCGTGCCTGATCCACATCACGTATCATTTTATTTGCAGAGTCGGCATCCATATGCAGGTTCCTGATACAGTTTTCCATGCGTTTCTCATACGAGGCATAAATGAAGATACGCACAAGATTCGGATGATTGCGCAGTACGAAATCAGAACACCTCCCGACTATGATACAGTTTTCCCTGTCTGCGATGTGCGAGATGATCCTTCGCTGAGTTTCATATATCCTGTCCTGGGTCTCGCTCGTACCGCGCCCTAACGGGAATTTCATAAAGAAGAAACCGCTCTTCGATCTTTCTTCCTCGTTGCTTACCACCGACACGGGAAGATCGGTCTCTTTGGCTACCCGGTCTACTATGTCGCGGTCATAATAATCTATACCCAGTATCCTTGAAAGATCCCTGGCGATAGGACGGCCCAGGCTTCCGAACTGACGGTTTATAGTGACAGCATAATGCTCATTGGGATTCATAGAAGCTCCTTTCCCTTTTTGACAAAGTATCTTATGACGATCATTACTGTTAAGACCGGTATCTGTGTTCAACTGTCCGTATATGGCCGTTACTGCATATGGTCAGATACGTTTCCAGGCTTTTTCAAAAGCTTCGAGAGTATGGTCGATAATGCTCCGGTCGTGGGCAGTGCTGAGGTTGAACCTGTTTCCGGGTTTGTTGTATATCCCGTTAAGAAGCAGGGCGTAATCCAGCTTTTTCCTCAGGTCAAAGTCACACTTCATAAGATCGCGGTAGGTAAGGATCTCTTCCTGTTCAGTGATGCATATGTTGAACATAGCGCCTGCCCCGGGAGTCAGTATTTTTACTCCGTGTGAAGCAAATATCCTGTGTAGTTCTTTTTTCAGATATTCGGTCCTGCTTATAAGAGGTTCTAATTCATCTTCAAGTATATCTATGGTCTTTTTGCCCATTGCCAGTATCATGGGATGTCCGTTGTAGGTCCCGCTGTGATACAGGATCTCAGCAGCGCTTGCGCCTCTGTTTCCCGCGTCAAGGATATCCGAACCATTGGGTGCCGCAAGTTCCATGATATCCCTGCGGCCGCCAAGCACACCTACAGGGAGCCCCGCCCCTATGATCTTGCCCAGTGTCGTAAGATCGGGCCTGATGCCGTAATAGCCCTGAGCGCCGGTCATCCCTACGCGGAAGCCGGTCTTTACTTCATCCATGATGAGAAGGATCCCGAGCTTTTCGGTGAGCGACCTTATACCGGACATAAATTCTTTTGTTGCCGGGATGGTCCCGCCGAACATCGGCTCAAGTATGACTCCGGCGATCTCATCCTTGTTTGCCGTAAGTATCTCTGTCACCGCATCAAGATCGTTAAAGGGAAGGATCACCGTGTTTTTCATCTGTTCGTCAGATATGCCGGCAGATTCCCTGAGGCCTACAGGCGTCCTCGCATCCCCGGCTTTTCTCACGTCCGGATTTATGCTTACCAGCACTTCGTTATATCCGCCGTGATAATGCCCTTCAAATTTGGCTATCTTGTATTTTCCCGTGAAGGCAAAAGCGGTCCTTATGGCAAGAAGTGTCGCTTCGGTACCTGAATTGGTGTAACGGATCTCCTCAAGTGAGGGATAGTATCTTTTAAGCAGTTGGGCAAATGCCGACTCTCCGGCATGTGGAGCGCCGTAGAGCATCGTGCCATGCTCCGAGATATACCGGTCCATCTCGCATATGATCTCCCTGCGGCCGTGGCCTAAGATAAGAGGTCCGTACGACAGAACATAATCTATATACTCGTGGCCGTCCGCGTCATATATGCAGGCGCCGTGTGCTTTTTCCATGAAAAGGGGAAAAGGAGCGAAAAATTTCACGTTTGCCGTGATCCCTCCCGGGATGACGTCTGATGCCGATCCCCACAGTGCCCTGGAGCCGGGGTTTTTTGAAGCATACTCTTTCATCAGTTCTTTTTCAGTCATCTGTCTTTCCTCCGAACGCTCAGTTTACCATATAAAGTATATTTTCACGGAAATAATATGTCAACAAAAATTTCATTATATTTAATTACGGAAATAAAATTTCGTTAAATGGAAAACAGATATCCTTTAAAAAGAAGACATGATCCGGAAAAGAGCATAAGAACGCAGGCTTTTCTGATCCCTGAGGAATGTAATGATCCGGTAAATGTGATACAATCTATATGAAACTAAAATTTCATGGACGGGATAACTGATAAGCTGTTTCACTCACATGAAAGAAGGAAATGAATATGGTAAGTGAAAAGATAACCGGGATCTATGATTCCCTGAGCAAGACACATAAAAAAGTAGCGGACTTCGTACTGAGAAACTATACTGAGGCGTCATATCTGACTATAAGACAGCTGTCCGAAAAGACAGGTGCCGGTGAGGCTACGATCATCCGTTTCTGTATGAAGCTTGGCTACGACGGATATCCCGGGTTCAGGGCGGCTATAAGAAAAGACCTGTCCGAAAAGAATGATATCAGCGCCAGGCTCCAGAGATCCTACCAGGTATATGAGGGAAAAGGGGAAGCGCTGATAAAGATGTTTGAGGATGATGTGGAAAGGATAAAATCCACACTGGAAAGGCTGGATGCCGAAGCATTTTTCAGTGTGTGCGGGGATCTGATCCTGGCCAGGCGCATATATATCATAGCAGGCAGGAGCACGGCTGCACTGGGACATTTTCTCAGCTATTATCTCAATATGGCGCTTGGAAACGTGGTGCTTATCACTGAAAAAGGCTGTGATTCCGACCAGCTCGTCAATCTCAGCAGCACCGACGCGGTAGTCGGCATAAGTTTTGCCAGGTATACGCGTTCCACGATAGAGCTTTTCAGGTATGCCAGGGAAAAGGGGGCAAAAACGATAGCGATAACCGATACCTCCGTATCCCCGCTTGTGAAGGATGCTGATCATTATCTTCTTACTGAAACATATATAGATTCATATATCGATTCATTCGCAGCGCCAATGACCCTCATCAACGCCATACTGACAGAGATCGGACGCAACAGGAACGTCGAACTTGAAAAAAGGATCCATGATCTTAACGGATTCTATGAGAAATACGATATTTTCGAACAATAATTTCAAAATTAAGAAAATGGAAAAATATTTTCATTTTACTATTGACAGGCTCGGGGCGGATATCTATAATTAGCGTAGATGAAAGAGAATAATGTACTGCAAAGACGCAGAACGAAAAGTTCTGCGTCTTTGTTTTTTTATGAATACATACAGGAGGTATACGAAATGAAAAGAAGTACATTAAAAGTTTTGGTCTGCGCTGTGATCGTCGTCATGATGATAGTCGGGACCGTAGCATGCAGCCCATCAGGCAAGTCATCTGAAAAAGCTGTACCGAGCGAGGCTGCCGGGAAAGAAGAGGATTCATTTAAGGGGAGCCTCAAAGGGAAGACCCTTTCGATAGGCACCGACGTCAGCTTTGTACCTTTCGAATTCCCTGATGAGAACGATGTATACGTCGGCTTCGATATGGATCTTATCGCAGCGATAAGTGATTATCTCGGATTTGAGTATAAGATGGAGCCTATGGATTTCACTGCCATGCTTATGAGCGTGCAGACCAGCAAGATCGATGTGGGTATTGCAGGCATCACTATGACGGATGAGAGAGAAAAGGTGATGGATTTTTCAGACCCGTATTATGATGCAGGCATTCAGATACTGGTAAGAGAAGACAGTGAGATAACCAGTTTTTCAGAGCTTTCGGATAAGACACTGGCTATAAAGGAAGGCACTGCTTCACTTACTTTCTGTGAGGAACATTACCCGGAAGCCAAGATCGTGACCTTTACGACTATAGATGAGGCATATCTGGAGGTATCAAGAGGAGCTGCGGATGCATGCGTTTTTGACGCTCCGAACATGCTCTATTATGTGAGCCAGAATCCTGACTGCGGCTGCAAGGTCGTGGGAGAGCTTGAGGATGCGTGCCAGTACGGCATACTGTTCCCGGCCGATTCTGAATTGAAAAAGTATTTTGACGCCGCGCTTGCGGAGCTCCGTGCTGACGGATCATATGACAGGATATATGATACCTGGTTCGGTTCCAACTGAAAGACAGCTTAATGATGTGAAGACAAAGGCCGGGAACAGCGGTCCTGTGCCTTTGCCTTCAGGATAGACTTGATCGAAAGAAGAAAAAATGGATATACAATGGTCGTTCATATTGACAGTGATCCCGACTATACTCAAGGGAATTAAGGTGACGCTCCTTATTTCAGTGCTTGGCATAGCACTGGGGTTCGTTCTCGGATTCCTGACAGGTGTAGCGCGGACAGGGAAGAACAGGATACTGAACAGGATAGCGGGCATATATGTCGGGATAATCAGAGGCACGCCTCTTATGGTCCAGGCACTGTATATATATTTTGCTATACCTACGATATTCCAGTTCGATCTCAGCACTGTTGCTGCAGGGGTCATTGCGATCGGGCTTAACTCGGGGGCATATATTTCGGAAGTAGTGCGCGGCGCGATCCAGTCGATAGATCCGGGCCAGAAGGAAGCGGGGATATGTCTCGGACTTTCAAAGTGGCAGGTAGCAACGAGCATAGTATATATCCAGGCGCTTAAGATCATGCTTCCGGGACTTGGCAACCAGTTCATAATCAGTGTCAAGGATACATCGCTTCTGACGGCGATAGGCGTCGCCGAGATGACCCATCAGGCATCCCGTGCAGTGACCACCACCTTCAGGACGGTCGAGACATATACAGCACTCGCTGTCGTGTATCTCGTCCTTTGTTCGGGCATGTCATATCTTCTCAAGAAGATGGAAAGGAGGATGAAATAATGGGTAAACCTTTGATAGCCATATCCCACCTTTCAAAGTCCTTCGGAGATCTTGAGGTGCTCAAGGATATAAGTGTCGATATCTCTGAAGGAGAGGTCATATCGGTGATAGGGCCCTCCGGTTCAGGGAAAAGTACGTTCCTGCGCTGTATCAATATGCTTGAGACCCCGAACCACGGCACTATCGTTTATGATGACGAGGATATTACCGGTGAGGGCTATGATGCGCGGAAACTGCACAGGGAAATAGGGATGGTCTTCCAGAGATTCAATCTTTTCCCCCATAAGACAGTGCTCCAGAACATTACTCTTGCGCCGACAAAGCTCAAGATGGGAACAAAGAAAGAGATAAACGATGAAGCCAGACAACTTTTGGCAAAAGTAGGACTTGAGAGCAAGGCTGATGAGATGCCACACAATCTCTCAGGAGGACAGCAGCAGAGGGTCGCGATCGCCAGAGCTCTTGCACTGAAGCCCAGAGTCCTACTTTTCGATGAACCGACGAGCGCGCTTGACCCGGAACTTGTAGGAGAGGTCTTAAAAGTAATGAGAGAGCTCGCGGAAGAAGGGATGACTATGATAGTAGTGACGCATGAGATGGGATTTGCCAGGGAAGTTTCGAACCGTGTGATCTTTATGGAAGACGGATATATCGTTGAGGAAGGAGATCCCAAAGACCTGTTCCTTAACCCCAGGCACCCGCGTACCGCCGAATTCCTTTCAAGTGTCCTGTAGTTGAGGAAAAAACATGAAAGTTTCACTGATCCAGATACATTCAGTGCCGACGATGATCGAAGATAATGTGCAGCGCGGTATAGATATGTTCAGGCAGGCTGCCGATGAGGGTGCCGACGTAGTGGTATTTCCTGAATTATGGACCTGCGGATATTACCTTGAGACATTTGATTTCCTGGCTGCGATAAGAGAGAACAGCAGGATCATGGAAAGATTCTGTGAGCTCGCGAGAAAGACAGGTACACTGATCATCCTTCCTCTGCCTCAGCAGATCGGTGAAGATATATATATAGGCCTATATGTGATAGAACGTGACGGCAGGATAATAAAGAACTATCAGAAGTCTTTCCTATGGGGACGGGAACAGAACTACTTCAGCCCCGGCCCCCGCGAATACAGGGCCTTTGATTCTTCCGTGGGAAGGATCGGTGTCCTTATATGCTATGATATCGAGTTCCCCGAGCCTTCACGTCTTCTTGCGCTCGACGGAGCCAGGATGATATTCGTTCCCTCGGTCTGGAGCATACCCGCTTTTGACCGGTGGAATATCCAGCTGCCTGCAAGGGCACTTGATAATACTGTATTCATTTCAGGCATCAACAACTCCGGAGAGGGTGCATGCGGTCACAGCAAGGTGATATCACCGTCGGGAAGGACGATAGCAGAGGCAGATGATGGGGAATGCATCGTTACATGTGAGGTGGATCTTGGCGAAATCGAAAGTGTCCGTGAAAGGATACCGTACCTGAAAGAATATGATATGAAGCTGAAGCCCGGAGGAAGGTAGGACTCTTTTCACAGTACTGCTGCTGATACGTTTTTTTTAAGCAAGAAATGCCATCCGGATATCGGATGGCATTTTTATATGTCTCTTTCATTGTCATGCCGCTTAAAGAATACCTGAATGAATAAGGGAGCATATATCTTACGGCACCGTCTCCGTATAGGGACCTGAGTCACTTAGTGTATTGCTGCCGCTGATTCAGGGGCAAAATAGAGTGCTCTCACTAAAGGGATATGATAAAATCAAGATACAGAAGCATTAACTGAACATACAGGAGAAACACATCATGAGGAAAACAGAACTGAATCTTGGATGGACACGTGCTTTCGGTACACGCTGGAGGAAGGGGCCCTCTGTCCCCGTAGATCTGCCTGATGACTATATAAGCACATGCAAAAGAAAGGCAGATAATCCCGGTGCCGGGTCTGTCGGATACTTTGCTTCAGAGGACGCGGAATACCAAAAGAAGCTCGATATACCTGCCGGTGCAGGCCCGACATTTTTCCTTTATCTTGACGGGGTGTATGAAAAGGCGGAAATATATGTAGGCGAAGATCTTGTTTTTTATCATCCCTACGGCTATACTCCGGCGCTCATAGAGCTGAGCAGCTATCTGAGCCCGGGGGAAAATGAGCTTAAGGTCACTGCTTCGTGCCGTCATCCGGCCTCACGCTGGTACACGGGCGGAGGCATATACAGGGAAGTCGGTCTGTATTCGGGAGGAAAGGTGTTCATAAGACCTCTCGAGACCTTTGTCACGACGCCTGAGGTCACTCACAAAAGAGCGCTCGTATGTGTCGAGACCCTTATAGAAAACCGCGGTGATAAGGCTGACTGTGTTCTCTCTGCCAGGATAACCGGCCCTTCGGGAGGATCACCTCAAGAGTACAGGGAAGAGATTAGTCTTTGTAAAGGTGAAAACAGGGTACATATAAGCATCCCGGTGGAGGATCCCATGCTCTGGAGCCTTAAGGCCCCCTCGCTGTACCGTCTCATCCTTAATGTCGAGGCAGACGGAGAAAAAGATGAGGAGGAGCAGATATTCGGTATAAGGAAGATCGAGATCAACGCTAAAAATGGATTCAGGCTGAACGGGGAACCGCTGAAGCTACGCGGAGGATGCATACATCATGACAACGCGTTTTTAGGCTCAGCAGCCTTTCCGAGAGCAGAGGAGAGAAAAATAGAAAAGCTGATAGATGCGGGCTTCAATGCTGTAAGGACAGCTCACAATCCTCCTTCGTCTGCGCTGCTTTCCGCATGCGACAGGCTGGGGATGCTCGTGCTCACCGAAAGCTTTGACTGCTGGAGAGTAGGCAAGAACCCCATGGATTACCACCGCGAGTTCGAGAAATGGTGGGACTATGACACTACAGCGATGGTAAAACAGGCCAGGAACCATCCTTCGGTATTCTGCTACAGCATAGGGAATGAGATCATGGAATTTGACGGAAATTCAAACGGCGTGTACTGGGGAAAGGTGCAGGCGGACCTTGTTAGGAGCCTTGATCCCACAAGACCCGTGTCTTCAGGGATAAACCTCGCCTGCGGGCGTCCTGCCGACCATTACGACGGGATGGATTATCTTGAGATGGCCTACGAGATGGCACATACCACCGGGGTCTATGACGGAGTCGACAGGTGGGATGAAGCAACGAAGGGAAACATAGCGAATCTTGATATCTGCGGATACAATTACACGTTCATGAGATATAAGAAGGACGGAGAGAAGTATCCCGACCGTGTCATAATGGGCACCGAGACGATGCCGTTCTACGCATATGAGAACATTATGGCCGTCAACAGCAATACACACGTAATCGGGGATTTCGTCTGGGTAGCCATCGACAATATGGGAGAGGCCGGGATGGGCAATGTCCTCTGGGGCAGGGAGCCGAAGGAGCTTTTTGTACGCGCAGAATATCCGTGGCTCTCATGCTTCCAGGGAGATCTTGACATGACCGCGCACCGCCGGCCTGTAAGCTACTACAGGAACGTCGTATGGGGCCTGGACCACGGCATACATCTTTTTGTCCGTCACCCCGAGCATGCGCATGAGCAGTTTTACGGGAACGGATGGCACTGGGAGGAAGTACTGCCTTGCTGGACATACGGCAATGAATGGACAGGAAAGGACGTTGCCGTAGTCGCGTATACCGATGCCGATACGGTCCGTTTCTTTGTGAACGGCGAGGAAAAAGCAGAAGCTGCTGTCGAACGCTTCATGGCTAGGGCTATCGTCCCCTATGAAAGGGGAATCATCGAAGCTGTCTCATATAAGGATGGCATAGAGACGGGAAGGGACAGGGTAGAAACTGCGGGAGAAGCGGAACATATCCGTCTCATTCCGGACAGGACGGAGATAGCAAAGGACGGGATGGATCTTTCGTTTATACGTGCCGAGATCACTGACAGTAAGGGACGTACCGTTTTCGGGGATGAGCGTGAGATAAGCGTCAGCGGTACCGGAACGCTTGCAGGTCTTGGCTCGGGCAATCCGAAAACTGCTGAGGATTATGGGACCGGTAAGAGGTACAGCTTCGAGGAAAGTGTCACCGCAGCGGTCAGGGCAGGATGTGAAGCAGGAGAGATAAAAGTCGTTTTTGAAGCTCCAGGCCTGACCACGGCAGTATGTGTCATAAAGACAGTCTGACATAAAGCAGCCTCTTATGTGAATGTCCTTACGTCTGGTTTTAATTACTGCAGTAACAAAAAATCCGCATTAGTGAACAATACCCCCAATACTAGATCATTTGTCCAACGTTGGGGGTATTGTTCAGATTAGGACATCTGTTTTTTCAACAACATCCTGTCCATATAAGAAAATGAGCGTTGAGATATATAAATATAGGGATCAGTTCTGAGAAAAGTGAAGAGGATATATATGAGACTCAGTTATTGACATTCAGTGATGAAGATCTCAGGCTTGAATTCTTCAGCATCGATCCAACCGTCTTCAAATCTCAGTGTCCTAATAACATGACCGAAATCCACATCCCGGCTTTTGTCCAGCAGCTTTGTAAACTTTATAAGGACAGATCCATTCTTACTTCCGGGCATATCTATTCCGATATATGTACAGGCTCTGCCATCAGGCCGGTCTGCATTAATGGAGAATTCAACTTTTGCTGCATCCATGCCGTTGATCGTGAGTTTTTTTAAGGTCACTGTCCCGTAGTTATTCCCTCCAAAAGGATCGGCTTTTATCGTTCTGATCCACCATTTATCTTCTTTCTCCGTTATTTTATCCGGGACCTTCATTATCTGTATTCTGGCATAAAACGGAGGATCCTCCCAACTCATGAAATCGTTGATATCAGCAGGTCTGAAAGTTCTCGGAAGATAGATATAAAGGCCTTCCGCATAAGTCGGCTTTTCCTTAAAGCTTTCTTCCTTCAGGGTCTCAGGTGATGTGAATCTGTTTATCTCGGGGATCTCACCTGAGTCTATCTTTACTGATAAGAGAGCTTCATCAAAGCTCTCAAGCATTTCTTCGTCTTCGGAATCAAAACTGATGCTGACAGCATTTGATCTCAGGATCATGACGGCATGGAATATATGCCCGTGTTTTTTCTCTATAAGAGCATCTATACCGCCGATACTTATGCGTGAGATATCTGTGCCCGGCTTATCGTACAGGGCTTTTGAATAGAGTATATGCGCCTCCCACGCATCGTAGCCGTTCCTGTAGTTTTCACTGTTCTCAACAGCAAAGACGAGACGGCTGTTCTTTGAACTGTATTGAGCTTCACTGCCGCCTACAGACTCTTCTTTTAAAGCTTTCGGAAGCCGTATATGTATCCCTTTAAAGAAAGTATCATCATCGGAAAGCTCAGTACCTGAAGAACATCCACAAGAAAAACAGGCGGCAATAAGCAAAACCATCGTTATCATGATCACTGTCAGTCTTCCTGTACCTGATCTTTCCATATTCTCCCCCTCATAAAATGATCTCTCCTTTTATTATATAACATATGTGAAAATTTTTATATCGCATGCATGAAAAACGCCTGTTCAGCAATGCGTTTGTGTTATTTAAACGCCCGTAAAGCGTTTTGATGAATACCGGACCATCCAGCAGTACATGTCTGACAGAGGAAGAGATGGCCTGTATAAAAGACAGGGCGTCTTTTTTTAGGCTGTTTTTATGCCTTATGCTCTGTTTAAAATGCTGAAAAATGCACATTTACAGATTGTTTACAATTGTTGAAACACGCGAAATCTACATATTGTACGCCTCGGTAAATATACCACAATATATTGATGCCAGCTTAAGCCGAGTTTGGGACACCCGTTGCTATATATACAGGGACACCCGGGTATATAAAGGGGACCGCCCCGGGGAAGCCCGGAAGACCCTCAAAAAGAGCACAGGAGGAACGTATAGACAGAAGATCAGAAAGGCTAATAAGGAAAATGTTGAACAGAGGCAGCGAGGAAGGCTTGGAAAAGGAAAAGAGGGTGAGGTTTAAGACAGCGGTCATGCTCATAAGGAGCCTCATCGAAATGAGAAAAGCAGCGGGGGCGAAAATGCCTGAACTGAAGACCCACATATCGGAAGAAGAGGGCAGGGCGGAGCTCATGCTGAGAAGAGAGGATCTTCAGCCTGAGGACATGATGGCGCTCATCACAGCCTACTGCTTTTCAGACGAGTTTATGGAACTGCCGGGAGGCGGAGGAGTGTCTTTTACAGTTTACTGGGACGCCCCGTACGATCCCCTGGAGGACTGTCTGCTCTTAAGAGGGCTCACTGAGGACATCTTCGGGGGGTGGTGCCGGCAGGGACTTTCCCTGTGACGACCCGGAACTTTAATAAGGAGGCAGAAATGAAAAAGAGAAGAGAAGTGGCAAGAAGGGCAAGGGAGAATTTAAAAAGAGCTCTCGAACAGATCGAAGAGCTTATGTACATGGACGGTGATGAAGATTCGGCCGATTACGAACTACTGGAGCAGGCAGCATCGTATCTCGAGGAGCTTGTGAGCCTTATAAGATAAGCCATGCCGGCAGTGAGGATATAAGGAGCCGGGAACATAGGGGAGAGGTATAAACATTAAAGGGAGGCGGCTTCCTTACGAAGCGCCTCCCTTTGGGCAGCATACTTTCTTTTCTGCAGCGCTGTACCGCCGTTTTTTACCGTATCTCGTGCGCGAGTTCGAGCGCTTCCTCTATGGTCATCCCCGGAGCACAGTCAACAGAGTAGCTGTACCCGTCCCGTGTGAAGAGAACCAGGTTTATCATTCCCTTATTGCCCTTTAGAGTATAGACGGTGCCTCCGGCCTCTATCCGGTCCGTCTTATCGTATTCGTTATAGTTCCCGCTTATGTCCTCATCTCCCGGGGCTTTCCTAACAGTCAGCACTATCTCGCCCTTTCTGTCGACATAGTTTACTTCTGTCATTTGTCCGTTATAGACGAACAGCTCTGTCTTTCGGCTCTCCATGAAGCTTTCCGGAACGGTCAAGGGATAGCCTGTCAGCTCTTCCGCTTCCCCTGTCGTTATGACCTGCTCCATGGGATTTACGGCCATGGTCTTGTCATCTTTTTTTGTAAGCACGATGCCGAGGGTCACCGTTATCACGAGGGCTGCCGCTATCGCGGTCACCGTCTTTATATTCAGCCATGAGGGAAACTGAATTACTCTTTTTTTCTCTTCTGCTTTTTCCGCTGCTTCGATATTTATGTCGTCGATATCGTTCATTGCCTTTAAAAAAGTAATCGCTCTCACAGTTCGAATCCCTCCTTCAAAAGATGATCCTTAAGCTTTGCCCTCGCACGGGAGAGGCTCATTTTGACTCTGCTCTCGCCGGTCTTAAGTCTTCCTGATATGTCTTTTATGCTCTCCATGTGCCAGTATCTGAGGATGAACATGTTCCTAACGTCGCTGTCGAGAGAGGAGAGGAACCCGTTTATGGCCTCTGTGAGGAGAGCCATGTCGAGATGCTCATCAGCCTCTCCGGATGTGCCGAGCACAGCTTCCAGCTCGTCGAGACACACGTCGGTATTAGTCCCGCCCCTCTTTGACGCCGTCATGCGTTCGTAGAGATTGATCGACAGGTTCCGGCATATCTTTCCCAGATAAGTGGAGAGCCTTTCCGGTCTTTTCGGGGGTATGGAATCCCAGGCCTTAAGATAGGTATCGTTGACGCACTCGTCGCTGTCGTCCCTGTTAAACAGTATGTTGAAAGCTATCTTCCTCAGATAGCTTCCGTATTTTTCATTGGAACGGGTTATCGCGCTCTCGTCCCTGTCCCAGTAAAGCTGTACTATGGCACTGTCTTCCATGTTTCACTAAACTCTCTTCCGGTATGTCTGTTATCCGATCTTGCCAACGAGCCCGGTCACAAACTCTTCAGTCATCGTATCGCTCGCCATCGCGGCATAAGTATATCCGTCCTTCGTCCAGGTCACTGTCATAAAGCCGTTCCCGTTTCCCCTGGCGTTTACGGTGATATCTCCGACGGTGATATCACGGATATCGCTGTATACGTTGTAGTCTCCCGAGATATCGTCGTTGCCCTTTGCTTTTCTTACGTAGAGGTTCGTTTCCTCTCCTCCGTAGATGATCTGTATCATCTTTCCGCTTATGACGTATATGTTCCTGCCGTCATATCCTTCTATGGTCTCGGGTGCTTCCATGTCGAATCCCGTCGTTTTTTCCGCGTCTTCGATGGAATCGACCGGTACGACCGGATTGGCGATCTGCATATTTTCCTCTTCCATGGTCTCATCGATTATCTCGATCACGCTGGCGTTCCCTTTCAGGTCCTTATATATTATGAGTATTGCTTCGTGAGCTTTCGCTCCGGGGTAGACGACCGTCGCGTCGCAGAGGAACTTGTAGTTCATTCCGGCGACCAGCTGTGTCGCGATGAGCTTCTTAGGTACGTAATTCACACCCGTCAGTGTTTCTGTAGCCTTGTCGAAGATCTCTCTTAACTCATCTGTTATCGTGCCGTCTTCAGCTTCCTTCCATCCGCCAACGATATCTTCCTTCTTTTCAGCGCTCTTAGCGCATCCGAATGCTGCTGCCATCATCATCACTGTCGCTATAAGGGCAATCACCTTTTTCATATTCCTTTTCATTTCTGTTTCCTCCTTTTGGAAGTCCTTTTCTTTCCCTTCCAACCCTATACACAGAAAACCGGGCTCAGAGGTCACAGAAATCTGAAAAGTTTTTTTATTTTTTTTGAAGCTCCGCATTATGGGCTTTGGTCATCGCTGTATAAGTTCGAATACGGGGATGCGTTCGAGAGGAGCGTCAGCCTTTATCACCGATCCTCCTTTTACTG
>JAEEGL010689247.1_pt1 | contig 14727 bp, 13 predicted proteins | sample 9134231 | NCBI WGS metagenome assembly JAEEGL01 (sample SAMN16246548, study PRJNA631951) | gut metagenome | biome: gut microbiome; feature: rumen; material: fiber-attached | host: Bos | place: Iran: Karaj | collected 2018-10 | reverse complement strand
GGACAGCGTCTCAGAAATTTTGAAAACTTTTTTGAAAATATCTTTTGTCTGGTTGTTGTAAACGGTAAGCCCACTGTAAGTGCCGTCTGAAACATAGGAAACCGCATCATTGGCACTTCCGGTAAACAGAACAACACCAATTTTGAGTATTACATTCGGGTTATTTGCTACAATGCTGTCGAACAGTTCAGTGGAAGCCTGGATGAACTGTGTACCAAGATCTGTTGAACTTGAACTGTCCGTTACGAAAACAATATCTATCGCATTCTGATACTCCGCGGAAGGCAGGCTCAGCGTGACCGTCGTTTGTCTGTTCGGGCATACCAGCACGTTCGGCGCAGCCCCCTTGGATCCATCCACATCAAATCCATTCTTTGCTTCCTGCGTTGCGTCGTCAGCTGCTTTCGGGAAGAAATGCGTAGGAACCATGATGATGACCATCACCATGACCAGCAAGAATGACATTATTCTGTTAAACGCAAAAGTCTTTCTCATAATGCGTTTCCTCCTTTAATTGCCGCCGGCGGATGCCCCGTCGGTTGGTTCGGTCGACGCTGCGGGCTCACTGGTGGTAAGGCTGAAGTTTTCTACTCTGTCATCCGTGTATTTTTGGCAGATGTACGCGTAGAAGTTTAACTTTGCTTCCGTTCCGCGCGGAAGAGCATCACTTACTTCGATAGTATCGGTTGTGTGTTCATTTAAAAAATCAAGAATCTGGAATTTGACGAGCTCATATTCGCCGGTCTGATTATTTTTAATCTGAGCATTTTTATCGGTAATAATATCTGAATAAACGTAGACCTTGCCTCCGTTGGGGCCGGTGACCGGAGTCGGATCTGTTTCGCCTTCACCAGGTTCTTTAAGAAGAAGAGTCCATCCCGGTTTGTCGCGGTTGCTCTCATCAAATTCAATAAGATTATATTCAATTGTATTAGGGAAACCGCTTAGTTCTTTCACATCACCATTTTCGTCTTCACCTTTAATGAGTTCAACTACTTCAACGTACAGATATGCTGGAATCGGAGTTTTACCCTCGATCGTGATGTAAGGATCTTTGGGTATGTCAACGCCTGGCATAAGTTTGTACGATTGATCTTCTACGATGTTTTCCGAAATAAGTACGTACGAGCCGTCGGGCTGGCGAACCGCTTCGTGCTCCTGAATCAATATTTTATCGGCAAGCTTTACCGTGAATTTAACTTCTCCGGGAAGGCGCTTCTCCGTCTTGTATTTAGCGCTCGAAAGCCCAACCACAAGGCCGATGATCAGCACCGCGGCCAGTAGAACAGAGGCGATCGTCAAATATCTTTTTTTGTTCGTCTTTTTTACCATACCAAATTACCTCAATCTATCTGCGTAAATACCGCGAAGATGTCGAAAGGAAGCTTACCGGTCTCGCCCGAAAGACCATTCATCGGTTTTGTGAGAGCAAGGATCGTATTCATATCTGCAGCTTCGTCATCAACTGCCGGGAATGTTATCGTAAGTGTGACCGTCTTTGTGGCTGCTGCTGTGCCTTTAGGTCCGAGTGCTACAGCATCTGTAGTGACTTTGAAAGTCTCTGCATCAGGCGTACATTCAATCTTAACAGCATTCTCGCCTTCTCCGGTCTCTGCTTCAATTTTACTGATTAATTTTCCTATCTTGGAGTAGTCAATAACCAGGCTCGCGGATACGGCCGTTTCGGACTTGTTCGTGAGCGTGACGATATAAGTGCCGGTATCGCCTTCGGACAGGTCGATGATCGTCTCATTCTGGCTGCCAGCCGCTTCGACGCTGAATTCGGCTACTCTGGACTGATCCGTGCCTTTTCCGCCGGTCGTATATTTAGCAAACAAGAATGACGTTGCCCATACCGTTACTGCCGTTATGGCAAACAGTATTCCGGCGGTCCTCATCAGTATCGGGCCTGCCGAAGCTTTGTTTCTTTTCTTATTTTCGTTGCTCATAAACAAGTTTCCTTTCATTTATGCCTGTGCGGGCGGTTCTTCACCGGCAGGTTCCACCGTTTCGGTTCCGGCTCTTTCCGCCGCCGCAGAGGCTATGGCCATTTCGCGCTTTAACCGGTCTATCTCCGCCTGTATGTCGTTGATCGTTCCGGCCTGCGAAGCGTTCTCCGCCACGAGTCCTTCTACCTTGTTTCCGCTCGTCTCTACTTCATTTTTCAGCTGTCTGATCTGCTCTTTTATAGCATCCAGCTCGCTGTCTCCGTCGTTCTTTTCCTTCTGCCACGAGCGGTGCATCAGGAATATTGCTGCTGCCAGAATCAGCAGGACTCCGGGCACCGATCTGATGCCCTTCACAATCAATCCGATAAACGGTATCGAGAATTTCAGCTTACCTTTTATCGAACTCACCGGAACCGGATCGTCAGCCACGGGGTTATTGTCCCCCTGCGTAACCACCTGGTCGCCGTCTATCAGCATGATCCGGTGGATTATCAGCTCGTTGTCCTTCTGGTAGACAACGATGTCGCCTTCTTTGTATTCGTCCGCTTTCACGATGAATACCAGTTCGTTCACTTTGAGCGTGGGCTCCATGCTCCCGGTGAGTACAACCGATACTCCGAACCCCAGCGGCATCGGAAACTCGTCGTGCATCAATCGCTTTGCGTTGATCGTGTATACGACGCTTCCGAGCACTACGCCGATGATCACTATGATCACTATCCGGAATATGATTCTCCTGGCTTTCATCCTGCTGCGTTCCTTTTAAAGCATCCCGCGCCTTTCAGGCGGTCAATGCTCGTCAGGCCTCCTGTGCCTCCTCTTCTTTCTTCCTGCGTTTCATAAAGAGCGGCAGGAATACGAGCGCGGCGAGCGTCACAAGGGCAATAACTACCCATACCGTGATGCTTTCGTCACCCGTCTGCGGCGGGTTCTCGCCTGTCGTCGGAGGCTCTTCCTCGATCCAGGCGACCGTCTTTATAACTATTGTCAGGGTAAGTTCCTTGCCTTCAGCGGCCAGGTTACCGAGCATAGTATCGAATGCGTCGTTGGCGTCCAGTCCTTCGCCGTCAAAGCGTTCGAAGGGCCATTGCCACTGCAGCGTGTAGTCGCAGATGTTTCCGCCTGCGAGTCCCGCCGTTCTCGTAAGGCCGTCCAACTCGAGCACGGGTCTCCATTCGTCCGCGCTGCCGAGCATGTAGTTCTGACCGCCTTCGTTGTAGTAGAGTTTAGCCTCTACGGGTATTATTTCGTCGGTGCCTTCGAACCAGGCTTCAGTGAGGAGCGTGTATTCGAGGGACTTCGAACCGGAGTTTTTAAGGGTGAATTCGTAATTGTTGTTCGTGCCGGGAGCGATCAGCTTCGTGACTTTTCCCGTGCCGTCTGTATTTACGGTGAATACCGCGTCGCCGTTGTTATCGTAGCTGATCTTGAATATCTCGACCTGCGTCGTTCCTACCCAGACCTGGTCTTTATCGAAGACGCTGAAGTCGTCGAGGGGTTTGTCTTCGGCAAGTCTGATCCCGTTCGCGGTCGCTCTCGCCACGGACGTCGTGATCGCGGTGCTGATATCCTGCTCCTTCTGAAGCTTCCCGGTCTCGAGCGCGGTGCGGTCAATCTTTCTATTGATCTCTTTTACTTCGGTGTTTCCGGAGCTTTCGGTGAGGCTGATGTAATTCCTGACTCTCCGCGCCGAGTACGTGGACAATTGTCCGAAGAGCATTGCGCACGACATTATTTCTACGATCAGCAGTATGGCAACGACTCCCCACAGTACCGAGCTGTTCCCCGCTGTTTTCTTTTTGTTTGCTTTATTTGTTTCGCCCATATCGATCAAGCTCTCCGTTGTTTATTCCAATTGCAATTTGCTTGTTTCAGTTTTTCGCATTTTATTGACTGCCGTCAACGCACTTCCGGGTCAATTTTCCCCCGTCCGTGCGGTAAATGAATGTTTTAAATCAAATTTCGCGCTTGTTCGCGCGTGCGCATTCGCGTGCGCGTGCCTCCGGGCCGATATGCCCGGCTGCCCTGCCACTCGGGCAGCCGGTGCGGCTCCCGGTCAGGATCCAGCCGGATCCCGCCGGTTTTTGCTTATCAAATCAAACTAAGCGAATTAGTCGATCTGGGTAGCGGAAGCGGTGAAGTCAAAACCGATCGTGTAAACAGCTTCAGAAGCATCAAACTCAGCAGCGTAGTCTTTGCACTCTTCAAATACTTTGTAAGCGGCGTAGTTACCAAGCCAGGTATCAGCCTGATCTACAAGGAGAGCCTCGTCAACGTCGGTTGTAGCTTCGTCATCTTTGCCTTCGAAAGCCCAGGTCCAAACAAGACCGAACTCGAAGCCGAGAGATCTGTTGGGATCAAAGTCGATGGAGAGATCGATAGAGCCGTCGTCATTAAGCGTAAACACTGCATTGGAAGCGCCTGCTTCGCCTTCAGAGTTGATCATATTGAGGATCAGAGACTGAAGCTGAGTCTTGTATTTCATTACGATAGTCTTAGCATCGGAAGCAGCGAAACCAAATTCGGTCATACCCATCTGCTCAGCAAGGCTCAGATTGAATTCACGAGCAAACTTTACGAGGCTGATAGGAGTGCCGCCGTTTTTAGCTACGGTGATATCCCATTTGATAGGAGCATAGTCTTTCTCAAGCGTGAAAGTATTATAGTATCCATACTCCGGATCATCATCAGCTGCAGTATCGGGCTTCTTAACAAGCTGTGTGAAGTCGGTGTACTCGCCTGCAGGCAGAACTACGTCGGTCCAGTCTTCATCAATGTGAAGAGTGTAACGAACTGCAACTTCAGGTTTACCGGTGATAGTAGCTTTGAAACCGTTATTCGTGGTACCAGGAGCAACAAGATCAGTAATATCTTCTTCTGTTGCAGCTTCATCAACGCGTACGCTCAGGATGGGATCCTGATTATCGGTAGAGCCTTTGAAAGTCTTATCATCTGCTTTGTACTCGGGAGCAAACATATCGTCGCCTTCCATAGTAAGCAGAATTCCCCACTTAGCAACTCTTGCGGTATCAGTGCCTTCAGCTTTAGTGACATACTTCGCGAAGGTGCCGGAGATAGCGCAAGTAGAAATCAGAACAGCAACCAGAAGAACGGAAGCAATTCTCATCATTTTGTTTTTCTTCATTGTGAAAAACTCCTTTCATAATTTTGTCGCTTTGCGACTTGGTTGATTATTCTCCCCTCTTCGGAGGGAATTTTTTACCGGGCACTCGCGCTGCAAGGCGCTCAGCCCATTCGCGGAGAATGCCGCGGCATTTTATATATTCACCTCCGGCGTGGCTTCCGAAGGAAGAATACGACCAGTTCAATAAAGCTTAACTGGATTGACCATCCGCATCTGCGGAAGTCGAAGCTTCAGTCCCCGCCGCCTTCGCCTGCTGTGCCTTTAACTGGGCCTGCAAAGCTTCAAGCTGCGCCTGCAGTTCCTCGGCACGCGCCTTGGCCTTATCAGCCTCGGACATTGCCGCTTCCTGCACCTGCCCGGCAGCGGACTGAGCCTGCCTTGCAGAAGCGCTAAGATCAGAATTAGTGTTGTCAACGATCTTCTCCGCGGTCCCCGCCTTCTGAGCCTTCTTGAGTTCTTCAAGCTCTTTCAGAAGTTCATCTGTATCCTGGCGTTTATTGCGCTCGTAAAGCTTGCGGCGGATGAGTTCATACGCTACGAGTATCACGATCGGGACGCCGATGCACAGAATAAGACCGGGAGTAGACTGGAGGAACATGGCCACGTTACCTAAACCACGCAGGTTCGTGCCAGTCCAGACGCCGACAAGCTTGCTCGCCGGTACCGGATCCTCGTCTTCCGTGTTGTTGAAGTCACCCTGTGTGCGGAAGATGATGTTATCACCGCTGCCCTGGATGCCTTTCAGGCCGTTAACGTTATGCCACGCGGGCAATTTCATTTCGGCTTTCTTGGCTTCGTCGCTTACGAGCACGCGGTGCGTTACTACCGCCGTGCCGCTGGACGCCGGGTCAAAGAACGATATAACGTCGCCTTCTTTCACTTTCGAAGCATCGACCGTCTTTACTATAATAAGGTCTCCTGCTTTGATCGTGGGTGACATTGAGTCGGTGAGTACGATCAACGGTGCGCGGCCGAAGAACGTAGGCACCTTGTCCTTATTTGCCAAACCTTTCACTATGAGGACAACGTTCATAATCAGGATAGGAACAAGTACGACGCAGAGTATGATTCCGACGATAGTGAGCGCTTTATGGCCTCCCGATGCGGAATTTTTTTGTTTTTGGACGTTTACATTGTCTTTTTCAGCTACGTCTGCCATGTTTTCTCCTTCTGGACGTCTTCCTAAGTGGAAGCTGCCGGTGTGCGCGATCGTAAAACCAGGGTCACGATAAATTATCTATATTCATATTTACGCAATCCTGTTTTCGTAATAGGCGCTTTCTTCCGGCTTTTTTCTTTTTTTTAGGCGCGCCTATTATTAGAGGACAAAATTCCCCTAATATAGGTTCCATTATTTTATCAGCTTTTTTTCAAGATTGCAACTTGTTTTTTTTAGCCGTTTTTTTTAGGCGTTTTTTAGCCATTTTTTCGGTTTTCAGCCATTTCTCTCTTCTGGTCTGGTCGGATTGTCTTGAGATTTGGTGGTTTCGGCGCCCTCATCCTTAAAACACCGCCTGAAAATTAAAAATCGAGATTAAGGCGGTGTTCTGCGCTCAATTCATAGTTAGAGAAGGCGGCTGTTCTCGGGCGGCATCAAACGAGCGAGAAAATGGGACAAAATCGCTCAAACTCGGAGTTTTGTCCCATTTGCAAAAAGGTTGCCGCTTCATGGCGGCATCACATGAGCGAGAAAATGGGACAAAATCGCTCAAACTCGGAATTTTGTCCCATTGACAGAAAGGTTGCCGCTTCAGGGCGGCATCATATGAGCGAGGAAATGGGACAAAATCTCTCAAACTCGGAGTTTTGTCCCATTGACAGAAAAGGTGCCGCTTCAGGGCGGCGTCAAATGAGCGAGAAAATGGGACAAAAATACTCAAACTCGGAATTTTGTCCCATTCGCAGAAAAGTTGCCGCTTCAGGGCGGTATCAAATGAACGAGAAAATGGGGCACGAACCGGATGATGGCACGAATTTTGGGTCTCATGCGATCCCTTCATTAATTCGCATTTCGGTCAAACAAAATTCTTAGCCATCTATCCGGCTTCGTGCAATATTAATGAGGTAGTATTTTATTTTGGTCCCTGGAGCCGCCGCAAAAAGCCCGCGGCGGCGCTTCCACCCTATCTATATTCAACCAAGATACGACGCCGCCCGCAACGCCTCGTAAAACTCAAACGGCACACACAGATTGCCCCGGCCGACACCCAACTCGATATGCGGCTTCGCATCACCGTGAAAATCCGACCCGCCGCTCTCAAGCAGCCCGTACTTGCCCGCCAGGGACTTCGCCGCGGCGGTCTGCTCCTCATCAAACTCCGAATAAAGCGTCTCGATCGCATCCAGGCCGTTGTCCCGCGCGACCCCAAGGAACGAATCGAGCTCGTCGTACGTCGCATTCAGGAACGGATGCGCAAGCACCGCCGCCCCGCCGTACGCCTTGATAAACTTGACCGTCGTAACCGCACTCAGACGCCCCGCAGGCACGTAATAGCCGTTGCCCTCCTTAAGGATCGTATCGAACGCCTCCTTCGTGCTGGCTATCTGCCCCTTCTCAAGCAGGACGCGGGCAACGTGCGACCGGTTGAACGTTTCGGCTTCGGTGAGCGCCTGCGCCTCCTCGTACGTGACGTCGTAGCCGTCCGCCCTCAGCGCGCTGATCAGATTGTAGTTGCTCCTGATCTTCGCGAGGCGCATTATGTCAACGTGGTCTTCGATCTGCGGCCAGGCTTCGCGCGGAAAAAACAGCCCGACAACATGCAGCTCCTTTTTCTTGCCCCCGAACTCATGGTCGGTCGAAAACTCGCACCCCGGCACCGTGAGCAACCCTTCCTTGGCCCCCGCAAACACAAATTCGGGCAGCCCTTTCGCGGTGTTGTGGTCGGTCAAGGCGATCGCGGTCAATCCCCGCCCGGCCGCCCTTTTGGCGAGCTCTGTCGGGGTCAATGATCCGTCCGAACTTGTTGAGTGTGTGTGCAGGTCGCAGGTCTTCATCGCATTGCCTTTCATTAAAATGGTGGAATCACAACGTATTAGTGGTGTCTTGTGATACTTGTGATATCACAAGATAGCAGTGGTATAACAACGCTTAGCAATTATATCATCTGCTTCCCCGGATGGCAAGGAGCGAGAAAGCGTGAAGCGAGTAGCGTTCAGAGTTAAGAGTTAAGAGTTAAGAGGCGAAGCGGCAACGAGGAACGTTCAGAGTTAAGAGTTAAGAGTTAAGAGCTCGGAGGCAAGGCAGCGCGAATGCCGGATGCTGCAGTGTGAATTGCTAGTTTATACGGCCGCATTCCGCCTTTTTCCTATTTGCGGCCGTATTGGTGAGGAAGGTCGCACGGCCGCATTCCTTCTTCTTTCCTTTTGCGGCCGTGCGAATGAGCAATTCCCGCCGGGAAACGGCGCCCTCACCAAAATTCATGTCATCATCATCCGGTTCGTGCCTCATTTCTCGCCGATATGCGGTGATATTCGCATAATTAAACATTTAGCCTCGCTCCGGATCTTTGAGATCGCTTATCGGGTCATTTATCAGATCATTTATCAGATCATTTATTGCCGCATTTTGATCTCGTAAAAATTCGAACGTAAAACCGAATTGATTGTTGTTATACTGATAAGGGATGTCTTTGCACAGCCTGAATACCCGTTCAAATCCAGTTCCAAAGGCATCTATCGTCCTGTTGTAATACAGAACCGTTGCAATAAGAGGATTCCGTATCATAGAGCCCTGTTCACCGCTGGCAAATCTCTTTGGATCAGTGTATCAGGAGCACGGCCGCAGCTCTGTCTTTTTTCATTTGCGGCCGTATTGGCGAGGAAGGTCGCTTCGCTTCTTAACTCTGAACTCTGAACTCTTAACTCTTAACCGTGCCATCATCCGGTTCGTGCCCCATTTTCCGCCGGGAAACGGCGCCCTCACCCTGAAAACACCGCCTGAAAATTAAAAACTGGAATCCAGGCGGTGTTTCCCGCCGCTCAGGCGGCGCCCGCCCTTGACAACTTCAGCTCTTTGGCATATCATCCGGGGCGAGGTGAATGAGATTGACCGAAGGCGGATCAGGAGGCTCGAAGTGCGAGCTGTGCAGACATTACGAATACGACGAAGAATACGAGACGTACGCGTGCGGCGTTGACCTTGACGAAGACGAAATGGCGAGATTCATGACCGACACGTTCAGAGATTGTCCGTACTACGACCCAGACGACGATTACAAGATTGTCCGGCATCAAATGTGAGGCGTTGCGCGCAGGGTAAGATTCAAGTCAAAACAGAGGTAAAAAATGAACAAATACGACACAGAAAAACAATTTGTTGTCAGCGTAGATCGCGGCGACGTTAAAGGCCGCGTAAAGCCGCTGCACGGCGTGAACAACGCACCTTACTATTTCGGCGATACCGATAAGCTGCACTACCTTAAAGAAGCGCACATTCCCTACTCGCGCCTGCACGACACGTGTGGCCCGTACGGCGGCAGCAGATTCGTTGACGTCGAAAACATCTTCCGCAATTTTGACGCGGACGAGACGGACCCCGCAAACTACGACTTCGCCGCAACCGACCACCTGCTCACGAACCTTGTTGCCAACGGCGCGGAACCGTTCTACAGGCTGGGCTGCACGATCGAAAACGACCCGTACGGTATCGGTTACCACATTTTCCCCCCGAAGGATCCGGCAAAATGGGCAAGGATCTGCGAACATATTATTGCCCATTACAACGAGGGCTGGGGCAACGGCTTCAACCTCGGCATCACCTACTGGGAGATCTGGAACGAGCCGGACAACGAGCCCGAGATCAGCCAGAATCCGATGTGGCGCGGGTCAATGCAGGAGTTTTTCGAGCTTTACCGCGTGTCGGCGAACCACCTCAAGAACCGTTTTCCCCACCTGAAGATCGGCGGCTACGGCAGCTGCGGTTTTTATTCTGTTGTCCAGCGCGAGGCGGCGCCCGATGCGAAGATCTCGCCCCGAACTGAGTACTTCACCGAATTTTTCCTGAAATTTCTTGACTATATCTCCGCTCCGGAGACCCGCGCCCCGCTCGATTTCCTCTCCTGGCACTCCTACGCCGATGAAAATTCGTGCGTCCGATTCGCCGAATATGCCCGCGAGCAGCTCGACAGCCACGGCTTCACCGAAACCGAGAGCATTTTCAACGAGTGGAACACCGGCATCTGGCTGCGCGGCACCGTTCAGGACGCCTCCAACGTCGCCTCGATGATGATCACGATGCACGGCTCTCCGGCCGACAAGATGATGTACTACGACGCACAATACATTCATTCCTACAGCGGCATGTTCTCGTCCGACACGAAGGCGCCGCTCCCCGCGTACTACGCGTTCAAGGCGTTCGGCGAGCTCTACAACGACGGCGAGTTGGTCGAGGTCAACGCCGTTCCGTCGTCAGGTCTTAAAGTGATCGCCTCCACCTCCCATCTGCTCGTCGTCAACCGCCTTCCCGAGCCTGTTTACGTCAACGTGTGTTTCTCAGGCTCAGCATCGCCGTCAACAACCCTCCGCATCCTCGATTCCCTCCACCCCCTTTCCGCCGTGAACTGGGATGGGGCCAATTTTCCTCTTGCGCCTTTTGGCATCGCCTTGATAGCATATTAATAATATAAGGGCCCGCCCGCCTCTGCATGCGGCGGGATAATGAGCAAGGTCCCGTCCCTGCATGCGGCGGGATAATGAGCAAGGTCCCGCCCCTGTATGCGGCGGGGATAATGAGCAATGTCCCGCCCCTGCATGCGGCGGGATAATGAGCAAGGTCCCGCCCGCCCCTGCATGCGGCGGGAAATTAGCGCAAAACACCGCCTGAATCTCGATTTTTAGATTCCAGGCGGTGTTTTTAGCGAGCGGGCGCCGTCTATCAAAAAAGTTAAGTGCAAAATGAGTGGTTCGCTTAACTTTTTCCTCATTCTTCCCCGCCTGACAGTGCCGGAGAGCTTTAACAAGCGCACGAGGCGCTCGCTTGGAGCCGGCGGGGCTCTGTCTATCAAAAAAGTTAAGCGCAAAATGAGTGGTTCGCTTAACTTTTACCTCATTTCACCGCCGCCGGGCTGTACAGGAGCCATCTAAAGAGAATTGCCGACGCTCACACAGGCCCGGCGGCCCCAGCCCAATAAAAAAAGTTAAGCGTAAAATGAGCAATTTGCTTAACTTTCACCTCTCTGACTCGCCGCCGGCAGCACCCACGCGCTCACACAGGCCCGGCGGCTCCAGCCCAACAAAAAAAGTTAAGCGTAAAATGAGCAATTCGCTTAACTTTCACCTCTCTGACTCGCCGCCGGCAGCACCCACGCGCTCACACAGGCCCGGCGGCCCCAGCCCAATAAAAAAAGTTAAGCACAAAACGGGCAAAGCGCGTACCTTTTCCCTCAGCACTCACCGTCGAGGCTGAACATCAAAGTCTGGCCGCGTATAAGGTCGAGTTCGAACTCGTTGACGCCGGAACCGTAATATTTCTTTTCGTAAACCTCCCAGGGACTGGCAGGACGCTTCAGGCGGATAAGCTTGCGGCCTGTTGTCCGCGCATGGATCGTAAGAAAGCGCTCGTTCGCAAATACGAAATCGCCGGAATCCTCGAAGATGTGGCAGCCGGCCAGGCGCCCGATCGCACGAAAAACGTCGGCGGAAAGCCATTTCGCGGCGGTAAATACGGTATTAAAGCCGTTTTCACGCTTAAGGCTGACGGCAGGAAGGCGCTCGGCACAAAGAGTTGCCAACGTCTCGGCGCCGGGATCGTCACACACAAACAGGGGGCAGACGACGACGGCTTGGTTGTCCAGATACAAAGCGCAGCCATCCTTAACGATCTGATCGGGCTGACCGTACACCCAGCCGGGATCGCAATCCGTTGACAACGCCCCGGCGGGATCGATCTTGAATTTGCCGAGCGACGGTTCGTCGATCTCGCGGATATGCATACCGGTGAGGTCGGAGATATTGTCCGCACTGAGCTTCGGCGTGCCGTCGGGGTCAATAAAACCCTGCCCGTATATGAACAGCGCCGTCTTCCCCGCCCGCCTGACTTTGTCCCGGATCGCCCGCCGCTCGGCCTCAGTCAGGCTGAAGCAGTTAACGAAAACGTAAAGCTTGTACTCGGGCAGGTCGTCGCGGGCAATGTCGTCGTGGTAGTAGAAGTCGGCCGGGATGCCTGTACGCGGGATCTCGAGCGTGCGATTCAGCTCGATCATCTGGAAAAGCGTTGCCGCCGAAACGCAGTGGACTGACTCTTCGTCGTAGAAAAACGCCATTTCATTGTGCTTGGTGCGGTCCTTCGAGTAGAACGCGTGCGCTATCTCCTGCTGCCGCTTAATAAGAGCGTACATCCCGGGATCCCGGTACCGCCCCTTCTCGTACTGGTCGAACCACCACGCGTCAATGTCCTGGCAGATGTCCCTGCCGAAATCGCGCTTCATGCACGCGATACTGTCCTCGAGCGTATACTGCTCCATATAATCCCTTGCCCCGGCGCGATTCTTCTCGCGGAACGTGCGTGTATCGTCCTCCGAAAAGAAAATGCGGTTCCTGAGGCGGAAAGAATCCTGCATCACTCGCTGCGAAGCATAACCGCCCGGCTGACGCTCCAGATAGAGGTTCGGGCACGCAGTCATGTCTACGAACCCGCAGTCAAGCATCTTTTTCGCCCCCGCGCACATGCACATGTTGTAGTAATCGAGGCAGCCGAAATAGCCGTAAAACGCACCGACGAGCAGATCGGGGTCGTACGATTTAATTTCTTTCGCGAAATGTATGATCGAATCCGCCGCGCTTACGTGGAAGGCACGGTAAAAATCCGCGACGCACTGGTACTTATCCGTATTAAGGAAAGAGCCGCGATGGTTATCCGACATGCCGTTTCCGCCGGCGCTCGGGAAGCGCGACAGGTGGTAATCGGTCAATATAAAGTCCCTCTCGCCCATGTCCGGAATGTGCGGCCGGTCAATATCCGCCTGCGGGTCGTTCCAGGCTTTTCGCATTGCCTCCAGGCTGCCGTAGCGGTCGTAAAGGTAGAGCGAGAATGCCTTGCGGAACGCAGGACTGAAATCTCCGTAAAGATCGGCAGGCGCGTTGCCCTCGTGCCCGTAACCCATATATCCGCCCTTATATATCGTCAGAGGATTCGACGGGTACCACTCAGAAGTGTTGCCGCCGGCAAGGAACACGCCTATCACGTGGTCTGCGTACGGCGTTTCCCGTAGATCCCGAAGGAGGCCGAGCACATGTTTCGTCGCTTCTTCGCGCCACGCCTGCGAGCAGAGCGCGTACATGCCCGGATAATAGCCGTTCGAATAGCTCTCGGTGACGACCTGTATCGGGATCGTTCCGCCGTTATTGTAGCGCATCATTTCTGACGGGTGTTCGTTCAGCCACTGGACCGAAGGATGGACGCCGAGGCGCAGGAAAATTTTAGCATCCGGCACTTCCTCGAGCAGCAGTTTCGCGTCGGCAAGCAGCTGTTCGTACGCGCCTTTGTACAGCCATTCCGGGTCACAGATCAGGAAATAGATCTCGATGCCGGCGTCGCCAAGGGCACGCAGGTACTCGCGGTCCGAGGTGTGAGCGTACGCGGTGAAGGCCATCGGCGGTATGATGCGGCCGTCAACTTCGACAGCCGGGCTGCCGTTATAAGGGACAATTCGGGATTTTGGCATATGAAGATCCTCCTTTTTAACTAGTAACGAGGAGCGGGAAACTATCTCCGATGAGTTAAGAGTTCATCGTTTGCCGTTCATCGTTGCTTGTTACTCGTTCATCGTTAATCGTTGCTAACACTCCTCCAGCAACTTCTCCATCCAGATCATATCGTACCAGCGGCCGAATTTGTTGCCGCACTTCGTAAAGCGCCCCGCGAGCCTGAAACCCATATGTTCGTGGAATTCCGCGCTGTTTCTGGTAAGATATTCATCCTCGGTTTCCGGATAACCGATGCACGCATACAGGTTCCGGATGCCCTGCGCCTTAAGACGTGCCTCCAGAGCGCCGTAAAGGGCCCTTCCGCCGCCTTTCAGGTGCCAGGCAGGGTCAATATATATCGTGACCTCGGAGGCCGTAAAATAGGCGCTGCGGCCCACAAATGGGCCGGCATATGCAAAGCCCACAGGATAGCCGTCGCTCTCAAGGACAAGGAACGGGTATTTCCGTTTAACGTCAACGATCTTCTGCCGGTACTCCTCGAGCGTCGGAGGCTCATAATCAAACGACACGGCGGTATTGACAACGTACCAGCTGTATATCTCCAAAAGTCTCTGCGCATCCTCGATCTCGGCATCTCTGACAATAAACATAACAACACCCTAAACTCCCTAAACTTCTTTTAAACTTCTGCGGCCGTATCAGCGAGGCGGGGCGCACGGCCGCAGCTCTGTCTTTTTTCATTTGCGGCCGTATAAATGAGCAATTTGCACGGCCGCAGCTCTGTCTTTTTTCATTTGCGGCCGTATCGGCGAGGCGGGGTGCACGGCCGCATTCCGCCTTTTCCCCATTTGCGGCCGTCTAAATGAGCAATGAGGCCGCTTTTCAACCTTTTGATCTTTGGCGAAGCCGAATGAATAGCTAAGAATTTTGTTTGACCGAGATGCGAATAAATGTAGGGAGCGCATGAGAACCAAAATTCGTGCTATCATT
>JAEEGL010338660.1_pt1 | contig 14727 bp, 13 predicted proteins | sample 9134231 | NCBI WGS metagenome assembly JAEEGL01 (sample SAMN16246548, study PRJNA631951) | gut metagenome | biome: gut microbiome; feature: rumen; material: fiber-attached | host: Bos | place: Iran: Karaj | collected 2018-10 | reverse complement strand
TGCTGCCGAAAGAGCCATCGGAGGTACCATTCTTGCGATACCTGTTGCATGGCTCGGGTCAACGATCACAGGCAGGTGTGAGAGCTCGTGCAGCATCGGTACAGCAGAAAGATCCAAAGTATTTCTCATATAGTCGCTGTAGGTACGGATACCTCTCTCACAGAGTATTACATCCTCATTACCACTTGCCATAATATATTCTGCGCTCATCAGGAGCTCCTTTAAGGTATTGGCAAGTCCTCTCTTTAAAAGAATGGGCTTTCCTACATGACCCAGCTCTTTTAACAGATCAAAATTCTGCATATTTCTGGCTCCGACCTGAAGTACATCCACATCTTCAAACAAAGGAAGATCGGAAACACTCATGATCTCGGTAACTATCGGAAGTCCTGTCTCTTTTCTGGCTATCCTTAAGAGCTCCAGACCTTCAGCCTTTAGTCCCTGGAAGTCATAGGGAGAAGTACGGGGTTTGAATGCACCGCCTCTGAGTAAATTAGCTCCCGCTGCCTTAACAGCCTTTGCTATCCCAACTATCTGCTCCTCTGATTCTACCGAGCAGGGTCCTGCTATCATGGCAAAGTTGCCGCCGCCTATCTTAACATCTCCGACCGAAACTACTGTATCATCGGGATGGAACTGACGGTTTACGCACTTAAATGTATCGGTAACTCTCTTTACCGAATCAACTATATCCAGACTCCCGATCAGATCCATATCCACCTTACTGGTATCTCCGATAAGACCCAAAACGGTCTGATACTCACCTACCGAAATATGGATACCCAGACCCATACCTTTAAGCCAGTCGATCAGTTGGTCCTGTTTTGCTTTACTTGCTTCCTTTTTTAATACTACTATCATTTTATTATCCTTTCCGCGAGGCTTTTGTACAGCCTGCATGCAACATTTGCATATTTGATAAACTTAAACAAAAAAATATTAGATTGAAAAAACAAAAAGCGGAACAGGTTAACCTGCTCCGCATCTATTCATGAACTTATTTTTCATGTACCTATGCATCACAAATTAACCTTACTTCGAAAAAGTAAAGTAATAATAAAAGTAATAATATGATGCATTGGTAAATGACTTATTCATAACTAAAAGACTCCATCCTATAAAGGGTTTGCGCCAAAATGCTTGCCTTAAACTAACGAAAAGAAGTATACCCTCACACACTTGATTTGTCAAGATATTTTTTTATTTATGTAATACTGCTTGCATCATGCCGGCTATTATAGTTTACCCAGTGCACATCCATTGAAGATATTTTTCGTCATCGTCCATTCCTTCAGGAATTGTAAAGGCTCCCATGTCAGGAATCAGATGTTGAAGATTGTTATTTCATTGGAATTTCAAAATAATGCTCTGCAAGCTCATGGAATACATCATTTGTATCATAATAGTAATCCATGAAATAAAGTATCATCGATTCAAAATCTTCCGGAATCTGGAAGGCATACTTCAAATAGTTTATCGAATTGTCCCGGATCATAGTGCTATCACGCGCTATGTCTTCAGCATGTGTTTCTTCATATCCGTATGCAGGACTATAATCATCATCCCAATATACGCAGAAGTCCTCACTGAACAGATAAAAATCACCGGTATTTAGCCCTACTGTATCAATACACATGCTGACAATAGCAAACTTCTGTCCCTCATCCGCTTTTATTTCTCCAATACTGTCGACGGTTTCAACCCCGGTTATCTTCATATTAAAGAAATAGGTTTCCGCAGAAAGATCATCAGCTTTATGATAATAAGTCGGTACTTCTCCTTCTGCTGCTTCTACGACCTCAGCTTTTTCCTCATATGTGACATGCGAAACCGTCCCCGCATTTATCTGTGCCAGAAAGCTGTCGGAGGAATGTCCGAACATATACGAGTTGTCCTGGGTTGATGCCATATGTATGGCCACCACTTCACCATATTCATTGATGATAGGTCCCCCACTGCCGCCTGTAGTATCGTAATTATCTTTTAGCTTAAATTTCAGCTCCCCGTTCAGGTCCAAAACAGAAGTACCTTCATACACACAGTTCTCGTTTAAATTATCACCCTTCCATAGACTTGCGAGTAGATACAGCTTATCACCCATTTTTAAGGGATGTGTTGAAAGAGGCAGTGTTTTCAGATTTTCTGCATTATACAGGGTAAATGCGGCAACATCTTTATTTATTAACGGAACAGCTGCTGCATCTTCTATCACTATACAGTTTTTCAGACTTGCACCGGTAGTTTCTTTGCTTTTAGCCTGAATTATAGTACCTCCCTGAACAAAACCGGGCAGGTCTGCACCTTTAAATGTACCATTATTCTCATCCGGTACCAGATAATGGAAAGCTGTAACCAGCACCTTCCCTCCAAACTTATCGGAATCCATGATAAACGACGTGCCCGCAGCAAAGTCACCCTCTGTCGAGGTATACCAGTGAACATTATATACATTTTCTGCAGCCAGCTTTTCTATCTCGCTGAAGGAAAGCTTATTTTCATCCTCTGCGATCTCTATAGGAGTGTTAGTTACCTCTATGGCCTTGGGCTCATCGACCGGTAACTGTTTCGATGAGGAGCAGGCTGACAACAGCAGTGAAAAAACCAGTGCCAAACCGGGTAATGATTTCAGTACTTTTTTATGTTCCATATAGCATATTTCTCCATTATATTCCAATTATTATGTCAAAAGTTTAAATACACATTATTATTGTATCATATTCTAAGAGAAATTTCCATGATTTTACAAAACAAAAAAGAGCAGTTCCCTGCTCTCCTTTGCCAATCATATATTCAAAGAGACTCTAGTATCATTCTGTAAATAATGCTGTTGAATAATATCTGTCACCGCTGTCGGGAAGAAGAGCAACTATTACCTTACCCTTATTCTCGGGACGCTTAGCAAGCTCTATTGCACCATGCAATGCTGCTCCTGAAGAAATACCTACGGAGATACCTTCCTTCTTTGCAAGTAGTTTTGCAGCAGCAAATGCGTCAGCGCCTTCAGCCTTGAAAATCTCGTCATAAATTTTTGTGTTAAGGACGTCGGGAACAAAGCCGGCACCTATACCCTGAATCTTGTGAGGGCCTGCCTTGCCTTCTGAAAGGACGGGTGAGTCCGAAGGCTCTAACGCAACTATCTTTACATTAGGATTCTGTGATTTTAAATATTCTCCTGTACCGGTAAGGGTTCCGCCTGTACCTACACCTGCGATAAAGATATCAACCTTTCCGTCGGTATCATTCCAGATCTCGGGACCTGTGGTTGCCTTATGTACGGCAGGGTTAGCAGGATTTACAAACTGTCCGGGGATAAAGCTGTTAGGGATTTCCTTTGCAAGCTCTTCAGCCTTTGCAATAGCACCCTTCATACCCTTTGCTCCCTCAGTAAGGACGATCTCAGCACCATATGCCTTTAAGATATTTCTTCTCTCCACACACATGGTCTCAGGCATGGTAAGGATAATCCTGTATCCTTTTGCTGCTGCTATAGAAGCAAGACCGATACCTGTATTTCCGCTGGTAGGCTCGATGATAACCGAACCTTCCTTAAGCAAGCCCTTTGCTTCAGCATCCTCGATCATGGCCTTTGCGATACGATCCTTAACGCTGCCTGCGGGATTGAAATATTCAAGCTTAACAAGTACTGTTGCCTCTAATCCTAATTCCTTTTCGATATTAACAACCTCAACGAGAGGTGTGTTTCCTATTAATCCTAAAGTTCCCTTATAAATTTTTGACATGACATTTATCCTTCTTTCTTATTATTTTAATTCTAGCCTATTGCCACTCCATCCCTGCAGGATGGAGCTAACGACCTATTAAACAGCAGCAAATCCATTCTCAAGATCTGCGATTATATCATCAACATGCTCTGTACCGATTGAAAGTCTGATGGTACTCTGATTGATACCCTGATCTAAAAGTTCTTCTTCGGTCAGCTGTGAATGAGTAGTGGTTGCGGGATGGATAACCAGACTCTTAACATCTGCAACATTTGCAAGAAGTGAGAAAATCTTAAGGTTATCAATAAACTTCCAAGCCTCTTCCTTGCCGCCCTTGATATCAAATGTGAATATCGATCCGCCGCCGTTAGGGAAGTATCTCTTATAAAGCTCGTGATCGGGATGATCGGGAAGTGAAGGATGATTAACCTTTGCTACCTTAGGATGGTTCTTTAAGAACTCAACAACCTTCTTGGTGTTCTCAGCATGTCTGTCAAGACGGAGTGATAATGTCTCAACGCCCTGAAGCAGAAGGAATGCATTGAAAGGAGAAATGGTAGCACCTGTATCACGGAGAAGTATAGCCCTGATGTAAGTAACAAAAGCAGCGGGTCCAACAACATCGTAGAATGATACGCCATGATAGCTGGGGTTAGGAGCTGCAATGTTCGGATACTTTCCGCTGGCCTTCCAGTTAAACTTACCTGACTCGACTATTATACCACCAAGAGTTGTTCCATGTCCACCGATAAATTTGGTAGCCGAATGAACTACGATATCTGCACCATGCTCAAAAGCTCTGAAAAGATAAGGTGTACCAAATGTATTATCAACTACTACGGGAAGTCCGTACTTGTGAGCTATCTCTGAGATAGCATCTACATCCGGGATGTCGCTGTTAGGATTGCCGAGAGTCTCTAAGTAGATGGCTCTGGTATTTTCCTTGATCGCTCCCTCAACCTCTGCCAGATTATGAGCATCAACGAATGTGGTCTCGATGCCGTACTGGGGAAGTGTATGTGCAAGTAAATTGTAGCTGCCACCGTAGATAGTCTTCTGTGCTACGATATGTCCGCCGTTTGCTGCTAAAGCTTCTATAGTATATGTAATAGCTGCTGCACCCGATGCAAGAGCAAGTGCTGCGCTGCCACCCTCAAGAGCTGCAAGTCTCTTCTCTAATACATCCTGAGTGGTATTGGTAAGTCTGCCATAAATGTTACCTGCATCTGCAAGACCAAATCTGTCTGCTGCGTGCTTACTGTTATGGAATACATAAGAAGTAGTCTGGTAAATCGGAACCGCCCTTGAATCTGTAGTGGGGTCTGCCTGCTCCTGTCCAACGTGTAACTGTAATGTTTCAAATTTATAATTGCTCATAATCTTAATCTCCTTGAATATATATTGTTTTATTATTTGGGTTTTTATGCTTTTGTTTAGTTATTTGTTATTTAAGTGAGTCAATAAAAAATGCCCGAGGCATTTCGGCTCCCGGGCAAGTGGCTTGAAGAATTCAGCGATTAGATCAACATCGTTCTGTTATGAGGCGCATGAAGTACCCTTCAACTGCCCCAGCCATATCAACTGCCCGGGAGTTTTGCATTCGACAACAACACATGACATTTGTTTTATAATATGTAGTAGTCATATTTTAGCGCCTCCTTTTTCTGTCTTTCGGTCTTGTTTCATCCGATGTACATGTTATAACACATATTACCTACTATGTCAATAGGTTTTAAAATAAGCAAAATTAATAGCCAGTTATCAATCAAATTGATAACCGGCTACTCTTTTAGATGTTTACTATTATAAGACTTCTCGCTGGACATGCTCCAGATATTTATTTAGCTCTTCTATGTACTCTTCGCCCATCTTACTCAGCATACTGTTCTTTTTAGTGACATAACCTATTTCCATTATGCTGTTAGGGTTCTCAGCATCTTCTTTGAAAGGAATTACTACGTATCCGTCTCCGTTAAGATCACTTGAAATGATCCCGGAGCAAAGAGTATACCCGTTTAGCCCAACCATCAGATTCAGCATTGTGGAGCGGTCTGTAACCTTTATAGTCTGCGGATAAACATTTTCACTCAGTATTTCTTCTGCGAAATAATGCTCCTCTTCATCCTGTTCAAAAGAAAGACACGGATACGGCTCAAGCTGCTCTATACTTATTGTTTTTTCATTTGCCAAGGGATGCTGGCCCCATAGATAAACATAAGCTCTGCATTTTATAAGAGGATGAAACTCCAATTCTTCATCCTTCATAATTTTTTCAATAGCTTTACGATTTACTGAGCTCATAAAAAGAACACCGATTTCACTCTTTAAAGAACCAACATCTGTTAATACCATCTTTGTCTGAGTTTCACGTATGGCAAAATCAAATTCTTTCATATCATATTTTTTTGCCATCTCGGTAAACGCTTTAACCGCAAATGAATAATGCTGGGTAGATACACCGAATTTTCTTTTATAATCTCCCTCACCCTCATACTTCTGCATTACCATATTGTAATGTCTGTAAAAATTTCTAATATCCTCAAGAAATTCTGTGCCCTCCGGTGTAGGGATTACTCCTTTTCTTGTCCTCAAAAATATGGTAATCCCCAACTCATTCTCAAGTTCCTGAATAGCACTTGTAAGTGTCGGCTGAACAATAAAAAGCTTTTCAGATGCCTTATTCATTGATCCGCATTCTGCTATAGTAAGAGCATATAATACCTGCTGTAATGTCATATATACCTCCGGCTAACCGTCATAGTTTCGTTATGCCCAACTTCTTTTATACATAATATATATCATATAACTGTATGTCAAGTCTCAAATGCTCTTTTAATTCTCTCCAATGCCGTAAGCAATACTGTTTTAGGGCAGGCGACATTTATCCGTTCAAATCCTGCACCGGAATCTCCAAATATCCTGCCACTGTCCAACCAAAGCTTTGCTTTATTACATATAATATCATCTATCTCTTTAGGTGCAAGTTCGGATTTATTAAAATCCAGCCAAACCAGATATGTCCCCTGCGTCTCGCTCATTTTCACAAACGGAAGATTGTTCCTTACATATTCATCCGTCAGATCAATATTACTTTGTATATACTGTCTGACTTCTTTATACCATTCATCCCCGTAACGGTATGCAGCCTCCGCAGCAGCTATCCCCATAATATTGGGTTCATCATATCCTGTAGCATCCAGTGTCCTGATAAATCTTTGTCTCAGATTAGGATCAGGTATAAAAATATTAGACTGCTGCAACCCGGCAAGATTAAATGTCTTGCTTGGTGATGTAGCAGTTATGGTTATAATTTTAAATCCGTCATCAATCTCCTGAAACACATTATGTTTTCCTTTCCAGATAAAATCAAAATGTATCTCATCCGAAAAAACCTTTACATTATGTTTCAAACAAATATCTCCAAGTCTTTTTAATTCATCCCTGTTCCACACCCGTCCTGTCGGATTATGAGGATTACATAAAATAAACAGTTTTACAGAGTTTACAATGATCTTTTTCTCAAAATCATCAAAATCTATACTGTAATAACCTTCTTCATCCTTAACCAGATCAGAACTTATCATCCTTCTTTCGTTTTGTTTAATTATATTTGCAAAAGGGTAATATACAGGCTGTTGTATTATTACCGAATCCCCTTTTTCGGTTAATGCCCTCACCGCAGTTGCTATTGCAAAGCATACTCCCGGGGTTTTCACATGCCATGCTTCCTCAACATCCCATCCGTGATGTCTTTTCATCCAATCTGCTACTGCCTCGAAAAAACCGTCATTATGCTGAGTATTGGTATATCCATATATATTTAAGTCAGCTATATTTTTTATGGCATCTTCCACATATGAACTGGTTCTAAAATCCATATCGGCTACCCATAGAGGAAGTACATCCTCCGGATAACCCCTTTTAACAGCAAAGTCATATTTAAGACATTTAGTATTTTTCCTGTTGATAACTCTATCAAAGTCCAGATTTCTTTCACTCATGAAATACCTCTTTTTGTTATTCCAAATCAGACATTAAAAGCTTTCTCAAGATCATCTATCAGATCACTTGGAGCTTCCAGGCCCACCGACAAACGCAACAGTCTGTCATTTATTCCTATTTTTTCCCTTTGCTCAACGGGGACATCCGGATGAGTCTGAACAACTGGATATGTAAGAAGACTTTCTGTACCGCCCAAGCTTTCCGCAAAAGTTATCAGTTTTATGTTTTTCAGTATTGATAGAGCTTTATCTGCAGAATTCACATAAAAAGAAATCATTCCGCTTCCGGCATAAAATACATTGTCCACATCATCTCTTTTTTCAAGCCAAGCCTTAATCTCGCGCGCATTTGAACTATGTCTATCCATCCTTACAGCCAAAGTCTTCAGTCCTCTTAAAACCAGCCAGCACTCAAACGGTCCCAAAGTTGCGCCGGTAGTTTTTGACAACAGCCTGAACCTGTCACTCAGTTCTTTGGTTTTACAACATAAAAACCCACATACTGTATCGTTATGCCCACTGATATACTTAGTTCCTGAATGAAGAACGATATCTGCTCCGTCCTTTATAGGATTTCTAAAATATGGAGTCATAAAAGTATTATCTACTGCAACTAAAACATTATACTTTGATGCTATTTTTGCAACTTCCGGGATATTTGTTTCCTTCATCATAGGATTTGTAGGTGTTTCAAAATATATTGCTTTTGTATTTGATTTAATGTTTTTTTCTATAGCATTTATATCTGTCGTATCAACATATTCTACTTCATATCTGTTCTTTTTACAGACCAGCTCTATCAATCTTACAACTCCACCATAAAGATCTTCTCCGCACAGGATGTGGTCTCCCGGACTGAAATACTCAAAGAAAGCAGAAATTGCTGCCATTCCTGAAGCATATGCGATAGTATCGTTTGCACCTTCCAAAGAGCTCATAGTTTCTTCCAAATACCTTCTGGTTGGATTAGATTCCCTTGAATAATCAAATCCTGTAGGATTATGTCCCGGAGTTAAATGACTGAAAGAAGCAGTCTGATAAATAGGAAAACTTATAGAATAGTTCTGATCAGGATTATTATGTTTTTCTCCATGTATACATCGTGTTTCAATAGAATACATCATGTCCTCCTTTCACAGATCCTTCTCCATATATACACATACAAATCTCGGATCCCTTACTTTAATAGTCTCTCCCTCTTTAAACTTTTCCAATGTATCCGGATTCATATCAGGTCTTTTTTTATAACCAAGTTTTTCATAAAAACCCGCAGCTTCCTCACGACTGGTAATCACTATTTTTTTATAACCTTTTTCACTTATTATTTTCTCTGCGGCTTCTATCCCATATTTACCCGCTCCCAGCTTTCTTGCGTATGAAACCGTAGCCACCCTTTCTATTTTTGCAAATCCTCTTTCAGGAAGCAGATGTATCCTGTTGGTGCTTAAAGGCTTGCCATTGTCATCCGTCACAAGTACATATTCCGAATCACGGTCATCTCCTGAAAACTCTCCTTCCAGATTAAGATTAAATCCTAAAACCATCGCCTCGGTTCTCACATAATACACTCCCGCTCTGGCCCATTCATCTTTAACTTCTATAGCTTTCATTTAGTTCTCCCATTTTATCAGCACATTTTTTGCTTTATTGACTGCCATATCAATTACGGTTGTTATGACTCCTACCGTAACAATACCGGCAAGCACACATCTGTAATCCGCAAAGCTTTTATATTTTTCAGTAAAATATCCTATTCCGAGATTAACTCCGAGCATCTCAGCACCGGCCAGACACATAAATGCGCCTCTTAAACTCTTTGATAAACTCCCGATTATTCCGGGCAGGCAATAAGGGAATATAACTTTTACCAGCATCCCAAAGGTTCCTACTCCCATCGTTTTGGCAGCTTCAATGATCTGCTTATCTATCTGACCGACACGTACAACCGTTCCCTGAAAAGTAGGCCAGAATACTGCGAAAAATATTACTGCTATTGCCGCCTGCCTAAAAGTAGATAAAATCATGATAAGGTATGCCGAAAACATTAACGGAGGTATCAGGGTTATTACATTTGATATCGGTAAAAGCACTTCCCTTACCCTAGGAATCCAACCTGCTAAAAGTCCTAGAAGTGTTCCAAATACTGCCGCCAGTAAAAATCCGACAAACAGCAGTCTGACCGACCCCCATACATCCGCTGTTATTTCTCCTGACTTTTCAACAAAAACATGGAAAAGACCTTCAGGAGAAGGAAGTAAAAGATCATTATGTATCCATCCCAGCTTGTATGCCGTTTCCCACAATATGAAAAAACCAAATAAAACCACTGCTACATCATTAACGCTTTTCTTTTTAAGCAACAATAATCTGATAATATAAATCACATAAGAAATCAGTATTACTACTACGTATGCTGTACTGTCATAATAAACCTTATGTGAGGTAAAATACGGGAGCACTGAAGCAAGCACAATATTTACTAACATTAGCACTGTGGCTATTATCAGGCCGCCAATAAGGCCTTTATCCAATCGTAGTTTTCCTTTCATAGTGCTACCCCCGCATCAATCTGCTCTTCTACCTGATCATAAAATGCCGAAATCAGTTGTCTGTGAAGCTTTTCATATTCATCCGTTCCCGATAATTCTTCCCGGATTCTCGGATGTGACAGACGAACCTTTATAATATTCTTTATCCGTCCCGGTTCCATAACAACTACACGATCAGCCAGTAAAATAGCTTCATCTATATCATGCGTTATAAAAACCACGGTCTTATGGTTTTCTGTACAAAGCTTTGAAACAAGTTCCTGTAATTCTAATCTGAGTCTCGGATCTATGGCACCAAATGGCTCATCCAAAAGCAGAATATCGGATTCCAAAGCCAAAGCTCTTGCCACAGCCACTCTTTGTTTCATGCCGCCTGACAGCTGAGAGGGATATCTGTTTATAGCTCCTGAAAGTCCAACACTTTCCACGTATTTTTCCGCCAGTTTTTCTCTTTCCTTTCTCCCCAGCTTCCTCCCACTCTGCTTGATTCCGAAAAGCACATTCCCTTTTACGGTTAACCAAGGGAAAAGAGAATATTGTTGGAACACAACAGCTCTGTCAGTCCCGGGACCCTTGACAGGATTCCCATCCACGAGAATTTCCCCTGATTTTGCCTTATTAAGTCCTGCCAACAAACTCAGTAAAGTTGATTTACCACATCCGGAAGCCCCCAGAATACAGATAAATTCGCCTTCTTTAATACTTAGATTAATATCCTTCAAGGCTTCATATTTACTTTTCTTATCTATATAATCAAAGTTTACATCCTTAATTTCTATTTTATTTTTCGGAGTATTCTTTGACTCATTCTGAAGACCTTCCATAGTTTGGTCCCTCCGTTCCATATACTTCTCTAAAAATGATATATCCTATTTACTTGCTCATTAATCTACTCATACAACTCAGTAGATAAATACCGATCACCATTATCCGGGAAGATTACAACAATTCGTTTTCCCTGATTCTCTTCTCTTTTTGCGATTTCTTCAGCTGCATGCAAAGCCGCTCCGGACGAAATGCCTGCCAAAACTCCCTCCTCTTTTGCTAAACGGTTTGATGCACCGATGGCTTCAGCCGTTGTTACAGCCAACACTTCATCATATATCTCCGTATCAAGTGTAAGAGGAATAAAACCTGCTCCAAGACCCTGTAATTTATGAGGACCAGTTGTCCCAACAGAAAGAAGTGGAGAATCCTTTGGTTCTACAGCGATGATTTTTATATCCGGATTCACTTCCTTCAGGTATTTTCCGGCACCTGAAAGAGTGCCGCCGGTTCCGACTCCTGCCACAAGGAAATCAACCTGCCGTCCGGTATCTCGCCATATCTCAGGACCGGTTGTTTCATAATGTGCTTTCGGATTAGAACTGCTTGTAAACTGTCCGGGTATGAAACTGTGGGGAATGGAGGCAGCCAGCTCTTTGGCCTTAGCAATAGATGCCTTCATTCCTCCTTTTCCATCTGTAAGTATGACTTCCGCGCCATAAGCCTTCAAGATATTCTGTCTTTCAATACTCATCGTATCTGGCATTACAATTATAACTCTGTATCCTTTGTGCGCCGCAACTGCAGCAAGTCCAATCCCTGTGTTTCCGCTGGTTGGTTCAATTATCACCGAATCCTTTTTTAGTAATCCCTTTTCTTCAGCATCCCTTATCATATATAAAGCAATTCTGTCTTTTATACTTCCTGCAGGGCTAAACCATTCCAATTTAGCAATGATTTCAGCCTTCAAGTTGCTTTTCTCTGCAAATCTGTTCAAGCGCAATAAAGGAGTATCTCCAATCAGGTCTGATATATTTTCTGCTGTTTTCATAGCCGTACCTGCTTTCCATTTTTTATGTACTAAACCTGTCTCTTTACTAATCTCTTAATTTCGATGTTATAGGATTAATGGATGCATCGGTTGAAAGAGTGCCATTTAAAGGATTTCTGTCTTCCCACTTGGGTGAATTCCATATTGTTGTTGAAATCTCTGACTGGTAATCTTCAGGAGATTCTCCCTTAGGATGTTTCAAATAAACATTTTCGGGATCCTGACTTAAATATTTTCTGCTGCCATCTGTTTTCCAAAGCTCATCATACGGAACCTGTGATGCTATTCTATATGCATAGCTCCTAAACAGATCAGCATTACCGTCTTTAGGGAACTCAAAAAATGTATACTTTCTAAATACGGGTAATGCAAATAAATCTTTTACATATCCCCAAATATTAGGATACTCCGTAATCCTCTTCTTTATTGGTCCTACATTTCTATAGTAGCTTGTTTCCCATCTTACCAATGTTACATAAAGTCTGATATCCGAGTCAGTAATATAATCTCCGAATATGAAACGATTATCTGCTAATCTCTTATCCAGTTTATCCAAAGAATCAAAGAAATCTTCATATGCCTCGTTATATGCTTCCCAGGACTGGCAAAATGCCATACGATAATGTCCGTTATTGATATGAGGGAAGAGCCAGTCATTAAACTCATCTATTTCTTTTCGATACTTTTTAGGATAAAGATCCGGTGCATCTACCGGCTGGAAAGGTCTGAATTGAACCTCAATATAGTTTGTCAGACGATGATAATCATTGTTGACTGCCTTCTTTTCCTTCAGGTCAACAAATGTAGGTGTAGTTGCCCTGCCCTGATAATCAGGATCTGCATTCTTATAAAATTCACTTAAGAAGTATGCACCTGCCAAAGGATCCTTGTGTCCCGGATAATCAGCAAATCCATGTCCGTATACATTAGTTTCACCGCTATGTGTTGTATGAACCTCTGAAATCACTCCATCAAGTCCAAGTATATCTCTTACGATAACCGGGCGGTTTGACCAGTGGCATCCATGAGCCCAGTATATTCCAAACCTGTTTGCTTCTGCTTTAAAATCTCCTTCCTTTGAGCCAAATGGTTTTATAAATGCATTAGGCTGCCTTATAAATGCTCCTCTTTCATCTATTTCACTTATTGTCTCCTTAGGTCTCGGTCTTGCTCCAACTTCCTTAGCGTGCTCCTCTGCTTCTGCATCTGTATAATCAACTGTTCCATTTACTTTTTTTCTTCTAAGTTCCAAACTGCATGCACTGCCATAATCTACTGATTTATTTTCACTCATCTTCTCTTCCTCTTTTCTTTTATGTTTTTTTACTCAGATATTATTTCTATTTATACATTTTGTTTCATTTACTCAATCATATCTATTGGAGATGTCTTCTATATTTAGTTTTATGTATAAAGATCACTTGACAGGTACTTGTTTCCACCATCAGGGAAAAGCACGACTATATTCTTGTTCTTGTTTTCCGGACGTTTTGCAACCGTTACTGCCGCCCACAGCGCAGCACCTGCGCTTATTCCTATCAGTAATCCTTCCTTCTTGGGACAAAGCCTTGCATATTTATATGCATCCTCGTCCGAGCACAGAAGAATTTCTTTGTATAGCTTCAGATCCGTTATGGGACAGATTGCTCCACCCCCGATACCCTGTATCTTATGAGGTCCTGCTTCTCCACCATTCAGTACAGGACACCCTTTAGGTTCAACTCCGTATATCTCGATCTGAGGATTCTGTTCTTTTAAGAATCTTCCTATCCCTCCTGATGTTCCACTGGTACCTACCGCAGCCACAAAGATATCAACCTTACCTTTCGTAGCCCTCCATATCTCCGGACCTGTAGTCTGATAATGTGTTTCCGGATGGTGGAGGTTTTCTCCCTGAGCCGGTCTGAAGGCTCCCGGTATACTTTCAGCTAAGTCCACCGCCTTTTTACCTCCACCACCGAATCCATTGGATTTTGGAGTAAGTTCTACTTCAGCTCCATATGCCTTAAGTATCTTTATTTTCTCTTTACTGGCACCCTCTGCCATGCATATTACTGTCCGATAACCTTTTACTGCACCAACCATAGCCAGTCCTATGCCGGTATTTCCGGATGTACCCTCTACTATAGTTCCGCCTTCCTTCAGTCTTCCCTCTGCTTCTGCAGATTCTATCATGTGAAGTGCGGCCCTGTCTTTTACGCTTCCGGCCGGATTATAGCTTTCTACCTTTGCATAAAGCTTTACCTGGAGTTTTTCTTCTTCCTCTATTCTGTTCAAATGCAGTAATGGGGTATTTCCAACCAATTCCAATATACTGTCATAAATCTTTGCCATATAAAGTGTACCTCGTTTTTATTATTTAATTACTCTCAGTAAACTGTGTAAGTAATCCTGTATAGAAAGTATTATCCGGATTCTCTGCAATTAAATTGTCCAAAGCTTTCTTATATGCTGATGTATCAATATTCTGCTTGATATCATATGTTCCAAAATCTACGGCATTTCCTGTAAATACACCTGAGTTATAAGCTGCTGTAATATATTTTTGTATTCCGTTGGTATTGGGATCTACCGCAAACTTTGTTACACCTCCATAAAGATAGGTTTCTACATAATCCGGTTCTTTTCCTGAATACTCA
>JAEEGL011946905.1_pt1 | contig 14728 bp, 13 predicted proteins | sample 9134231 | NCBI WGS metagenome assembly JAEEGL01 (sample SAMN16246548, study PRJNA631951) | gut metagenome | biome: gut microbiome; feature: rumen; material: fiber-attached | host: Bos | place: Iran: Karaj | collected 2018-10 | reverse complement strand
GTTTCGGATCTTTGAGCAGATAGGCATTGTATTCCAGCATCTTTTCTAGCGGATAGGTGCCGATATAGTTTGAAGTGATGTCGCCATTGCTACTATGCCCCATGCTATCACTAATATATTTATAAGGTACTCGACCAGAATTATTCAGGTTCGTAGCGAAACTATGACGGGCCCATGTAGGTGACGGCCTTTGCTCCATACCAAGGTGTTCTGCGACCTTACCCATATGCTTACGAATGTATTTGTTGTATCGTTGTATCACCCAAATTTCTTTTTCAGGAGTTAGGAGCTGACTCATGATAGGGAAAACGCGCTGACCGAGTTTGGGCTCATTGGCATACTTGTCGAGTATCTTCTTTATCTCAGGTGTAACAGGGAAGATAACCTCGCTGGCATCTTCATTGCGCTCTTTGGTCTTATGGCGATAGAATCTCAATTGCTTTCCGTGGGTGGCAAAATACCACCCGTCATACTCTAACCGCAATGTGTCCGCCAAGTTCTGCCCATCGCCAAGGTACATGAAAAGAAATAGTCCAAGGTCACGGAACAATGCGTGCTTGTCCCTTGGAATGTAAAGCTCGTTACCATTTTCATCCGTTGCTTCATCCTTCTCCCAAAACTCATACAACTGACGCATAGTTGGCACATCGAGGAACTCATGTTTGCGACTAGCTTTTTTATTGTAGCCAGAATCCTTAAACATCTCCTTAGTGGTACCTTTTATAAAACCCTTATTGATGGCAATATTAACTATAGTGCGGAACGAACGTAACACAATGCCTGTATAGGTTGTGCTAAGTCCTGCTTTCTTCATCTTCGTTGCCCATTTCTGTATGAAAGAATGGTCAATGTCGGCAAATACAACGTCCATACCGTTGTCTTTGATAAACCTATTCCTGATGTCTCTGCCAACTCTCGCGGTACCAGCCTTGCCATCATCTTTCTTCTTTTGAATATATTCATCCCAAATAGAATATATCGTAACGTTATCATCAGCAACTCCGTTATATACGTTTTTCAACCTAACAAGAGAGAATGTGCCAGCATCTGCCATTTCACAAATTGTCGGCTTTATTTTGGCAAGATGTTGCTTTAAGTTTGCCCTCTTCTCAGAATCGGCTCTAACTCTTGTACTTTGTTCATGCTTACACATCTCTAACCAATTATTCCATGTGTATTTTTCGCCAATAGGCAGATAAAGCCGCTTAGAATCCTTGGTTACTCTCAGGACAATTGGTAACTCTTGAGCCTGGTCATGTTCAGCTGGGCGACCAGCTTCATCCCTTTGGGTAACAGTCCATTTTCGCGTGTCAATGGTAAGCGACACATAGACACCCTTGTAGCTGAAATTGGTCAAATCAGCCGAATCGGTGGACATAAAAATCTTCTTTGGCATGGCAGAATCCTTTATTTACAGGCATTTACGAATAATATTTGGTGAACATGAGGTGAACATAGACCCCTAAATTCGGTGCAAATTTACGAATTTTTCTGCAATACACAAAATTTGTAACTCATTTATTTACCGATATTTAGCATTATTTGTGATTTCGTGAAATTACTATGGAAAAAGCTCATAATCTGGAGGTCCTTGGTTCAAGCCCAAGCTGGTCCACATTAAAAATCAGCAACTTACATACAAAAGTAGGTTGCTGATTTTTCTTTTCGGGAAAACAATGGGAAAACAGTGCGATTTTGATAAGTCTATGATATTGCAAAATAAAGATTGCAATTAGAGCTCTATATCTTATGTGTAAAAATGGTATCAAGGTATATCCGCACCAACCCGGAAAACAAAAAAGCATCGCCTATTTGACTTGAAATGTTAGTCAAACAGGCGATAGTTGTAGTGCTATTTCACTTTTTCATAATATTCATCTACACGAGCTCCAGTAACTGTATTTACCCATATTACGTGCATTATGTTGCCATTGTCGCTGAGTGTAAGTTCCATGGCGTTACTTTTACCACTAAAGATGTTAGAGCTTTTTGAATCTATGGTTTCTACGAGGCAACCATCTTCCAAAGTCCATGTTCCATTACCTCCAAGGCCGAACTGCGCGTTTTGCCTGTTCTTCACACCAAGATTCATAAATGTGCCGTCATTCTCCAGTATTTTGAAATTTGGTCCATACACACGTGCACCATTAGCATTTGTACCGCAAGCCTGCCATGCGCCCACCAGCATATCCTTGGTAGGATTGGCAATGATGTCTTTTTCTTCTATTCCATTAGGACGAGCAGAAGCTGTTTCTGTTTTTTCTGCAACAATAGCCTTGGTTAAGTACCATTCATCAGCAGGTTTCATACCCTTGATGTTCTTTTTCGATGCATCCATAGCAAGACGGAACCCCAATCCATTTCCCTTACCCGATGGGTATTTCAGATCTCGATAGCAAACCTGGTTCCAGTATGCGAAGTGGCTGTAACCACCTCCACGTGCCTGATGCCATGTCACCTTCTTAGGTCCTGTTGGATTCTTCTGTGCTCCGGGAACGTATGCTCCATTATAATCCGAACACCATTCCCATACATTACCAGTCATGTCGTAGATGCCAAGCTCGTTTGGGGCTTTATTCGCAACATTGTGAGTGGTACGCTGTGGGTTTGTGTCACCTGTCCAGCCAACTTCTGCAAGTTCGTTGCTACCGCTATACACATAATCCTTGCTCATGGAGCCACCTCGTGCCGCATATTCCCACTCTGCCTCAGTAGGCAGACGAAAAGTAACTCCTGACATTGCGTTGAGCTTGCTAATAAACTGCATGATTTCATCGTATTCGATATTTTCAACAGGACGATAATCCCCCTTGAAGTGACTATTGTTGTAGCCCATGACAGCTGTCCACAGCTTTTGAGTAACCTCAGTTCTGCCGACATAGTAACTACTGAGAGTCACATCGTGAAGTGGCAATGCGTCTGCATTCTGTTTGTTATGGTCACCCATAACGAACGTACCACCTTTTACTTCTATCATTTCTACGGGAGCGTTGTTGACCTCCATTTTCAGGTTCTGAGCATTTACGCCCAGACTTATTGTCATTAAGGCAATAAAAATAGTTGTAAGTTTCTTCATAATCAGATGAAATTTATTTTTGTTTATAATAATCTTTATTCTTCTTGGGATTAAATACCGGTGTGTCTTCCGACCAGATGCGAGGCAAGACAATGTTGTGGTTTTCTGTACCTTCAATACGCAACAGCTTCAATGTCTCGTCTTTGTATGTGGCAGCAAATACTATTGGAATGGTACTGACTCTCTGTATCAGGATTTCCACAGATTCATAATGGCGGTAAACATCGTTCCATGCCACATCAACATTGTTCACAAGTGCATATCCCTTTATCTTTTCAAATATGGCATTCCAATCGTCGATCGAACAGTTTGGTACCGTGTATATTACACCCTCTGCATGTTGCCGGAGTTTCTGAGGATTGTTGAACGTGACAAGCTGATACTGATACGTAGGACCATCATATTGCACTCCAAACTTAAACACTTCAGGTCTTGAGATGTACTGCGCAAAAAAACTATCCATTTCTTCCGCAATCTTATCGTTTGACTCGTATGGGATGACAGACTCCTTAAGTTGTGACGTATAGAGGAAATGTATCGTGTTTCTGTTGAAAACCAATTCGATGTAATTATCCTGTACGCCATCACGAAAACTTGGATGACATGCAAACACAATGCCTTCTGCAGGTGTATCCGCTCCCTCCTTTATCACTTTCTGTCCTATGCAAGGCAATGCCTTCAGTTTGTCTATGAGAGGTTTTAGTCGCTGATAATCACCCACAAAATCATATTCTGGTTTCATGGTACGATTGACCCAGTATGCAACTTCACCCTGCTTGAGCGTAACGTAATCGCTGTAGGGATAAAGCCTGTTCAGCTCTTCATAGACATCGACCAGATTGTCCATTTGTAGAACAATCGAATCTTGATGGGCATACATGCTGGCACACCATATTTGTAAAGCTGCCAGACAACTTATAATATACTTAAATTTAGAAATCATAATCTTCGATATTTACCATTTGACCTAAACCGTTAAGATACTCAAAATGCTCGCTCTGGCTATTCTGGCACATAGTTATTATCTCCCCCGACTCTTCAATTAGCATTCTCTCATCCAACCTCATGAAGTTGTAGGCAATATACTCTTGCATGATTTGTTCATCTGACAGTTCGTCAATCTCATCAGACGCAAGGACTTCAAGATTGTCTGCTAATTGATGTCGGAGAGTGACTGATTGTTTTTTTACAGCCGATTGCTTCTTTATGTCAACTGATGTTGCCAGCAATTTTGTATTGTCCTCCTTTATTTCCTGAGGCGACATCTGAGTCTTTACAGTATCGCAACCTACTTCAGTCACAGCAAGTTCATCTTGTGAGTTATCATTAACATATAACAGGAATACGCAAACGACAGAAGCTGCAACTGCTGCTACCCATGGATAAACTAACCTTCGTTTCTTGTTTGCAACGGAACTTTTCTGACTGAATCCTCTGAACAGAATAGCGTACGCGTTCCAGTCCTCGGGAATATCATCATGTGTTGAGAAGTACTCCTTCAACACACGCTCTTCATCGACAGACGTAGCGTTGTCCATGAATTTTTCCATTAAATGCTGTATGTAAACTTTTTCCGTTTTCATATATTCTGTTTGATAAGTTCCAACATTTTCTTTTTTGCTTTGCTAAGTGTACCACGAACGGAAGATTCCGTAGTTCCGAGTATTTGAGCTATTTCCGTATAACTCATTTCTTCTTCACCTCGCATCACAAGTATCTTTTGCCAGTTGTATGGAAGCCGTTTCAGTGCTTGCCTATACACCGTGACTGATTCTGTTGCTTCCATTCTTTTATGCGGAGTGTCGTAGGACGGAATCTCGTATACCTCCTCGTCATCGTCTTTTGTGACCCAGAGAAACCTAAGTAATGGATGCCTTCGTTTCACTTTCTGGCGGTCTTTGCATACATTCCTTGCCATTGTTGCTACGTATGCCCTCAGCATTTTGGAATCGCTCTGGATCTCTGCACGCTTTTCCCATAATCGCAACATTACTTCTTGAGCAACGTCTTCTACATCATCAGCGTTTGCAATATAGCCACGTGCTTCCGCCATTGCTACTTGACGAAGCCCTTCTGCTAATGATATGTAGATTTGTTCATTCATTCTTTATATACGACAAAGACGGTATAACGCTACGCAAAATTACGATTTTTCTCCTATTTCGACAAAAAAATCGTATTGTAATGGCTTCGAACGCATTGATCACCCGAAAAAAGGCAAAAAATCTGTTGCGATTTGCTTACATTAGTTAAATAGTGGTACGAAAAAAACTATGTCATTTTTACGTGTACAACCTATTTTTTATCAGCAGATTATAATGCTGTATCTTTGCCGACGCAATCCTTTCAACGGGATTTCAGCAATGGTTCATGAACCAAACAGCAAGTTTAATCGGAATGTCAGGAAGTACAACTGTCAGACCACAAACAGAGTAACAATGACTAAATTGATAACAATTGAGCAGTTGCTTGCAAAGCCTATATGCATGATGACTGGAGAGGAGTTAACCTTGCTCCTCCAAAACACAGAGAAGGTTACGGCAAAGGTACCTGCCGAGGTGGTACCTGAGAAGCATTATGAATATGGTATCGAGGGCTTGGCAAAAGTTTTCGGTTGTAGCATCCCTACGGCAAACCGCATCAAGAAGAGTGGTGTAATTGACGCTGCCATCACACAGGTGGGTCGCAAAATCGTAGTAGATGTTGAGCTCGCCCTGGAACTGGCAAAGAAGGCTGGTGGCTTTACTGCAATGAAGAAGTGATATGGATGATGTTTGGAAGAAGCTGTTGATAGTTGACACGCGAGGCAATATTGCACGTTCGATAGGTAATCTTCGGTTGATCTTTACGAATGATGAGAACCTGAGCAATATTCGTTTTGATACCTTCTGCCAGGACGATGTGTCTTTCACTCCCATGTTCTGTAATGTCAACGGTAACAAAGTTGATGAAGAATCGGTGGGGAAGATACAAGACTATCTGGAACAGACCTACATGTTGCACTTGACGCAGAACAAGGTTTTCGAAATCTTGAGGACAACTGCCACTGAACGCAGTTTCAATCCCGTACAGGATTATATATGTAAAGAGGAGTGGGATGGCACACCTCGCATAGAGACTTCGCTCATTGACTACCTTGGTGCAGAAGACACGCCTCTGAACAGAGAGCAGACAAAGATATGGTTTGTGGGTGCTGTGGCTCGCGTGTTTGAACCAGGATGCAAGTTTGACAATGTGCTTACCTTGCCAGGTCCTCAAGGAATCGGCAAAAGTACATTCTTCAAAGTCATCGGTGGTTCATGGTTCAACGACTCGTTTTCCTTTGCCAGCGGTGATAAGGAGAAAGTGGAAACCATCACCAATGGTTGGATTATAGAGATTAGCGAGCTCAATGGTATGAAGCGTGCCAATGACGCAGAAGCAGCAAAGGCATTCCTAAGTCGTCAGAGTGACTACATGCGTCCAGCTTATGGCCACAAGGTTGTCGAGTTCAAACGACACAATGTCTTTGCTGCTACCACCAATGAGATTAACTTTCTTCAGGGTGACAATGGCAACAGACGTTGGTGGATTATTCCAGTACAAGGCAATGGTCATGTCTCGTCTTGGTTACCATCACTTCAAGCATTAGTGCATCAGATGTGGGCAGAGGCCTATTGCTACTACAAGCAAGGCACAAATCTCTATCTGAGTCCTGCGTTAGAGGCAGAAGCGAATGAAATACAGATGAACCACTCAAGTATTCTGACAGATCCCATTCTTGAAGATCTCAAATTGTATCTGGAACGCGATGTACCAAGAGCATACGCTTCGTGGAGTATTCCAATGCGTCTGTCGTATCAGAAAGGCATCTATACAGACTCAAACTCTAAGCCGGAAGTACCACTCAACATCGTATGTGCCCGACAGATTATAGATGAACTGCCCAACGATCTGGTTCGCAAGAATTCCTCAAAATACACTGCACAGTACATCAACAGACTCATGTCACTGGTAGAAGGATGGCAGAGGAGCGAACAAGAAAAAGTTAAAGGACTTCATCCTGCCTATTGTGACAGAAGCGGACGGACAAAGTTCCCTTGGGTCAGAAGCGGAATCATTGAACAAAAGGGAAAAGAAGAGATTGTTCAGAGCGAGCTGCCCTTCTAATCTCTTCCCTTTATTCCCTTTAGTCTTGTCCCTTTGTCCCAAATAAATTGCCAAGAAAGAAAAAAATGACGAAAAAGAACACTATGTTAGCAGAAGTCTCCATTAGTTTGGGACACTTCAGCCAAGGGCATTCGCTGCGTAAAGTGCGTAGCCCTCCACGTCACTTGACACCTATCTGTAGCGGCAAAGACCGCATTACTGATTCGCAAACAAAATCAAGAGATACATTAAAATAACAAACTGGCAAGCATCTAAAAATGCCACGCGACTACCCCTTTTGTTATTCTCCATCTACAATATGAATCTGAAATGATTCAGGATAGCAGAGTCGATTTCGGTCGCATGAAAAGACCGCTTTGCGGAAAGAAGTTTGACGGGGTTAGGGAGCAAGTGTATGTTTTCTAAGCCCAGAAAACAACCTTCCCTTTCGGTCGGGAGCATCAAGATGCTGGCACATAAATGTGAAAGGAGGCTATTATGGATAATACCCAAGAATCCCAACCCCCAAACTCTTCTCGTAAACATAAGGGAGGTCGCCCGCCCTTAGCAGAGGAACAGAAGCGTACCGTATGCAAGAAGGTTTACTTCACTCCAGAAGATGCTAATTGCGTTGAGCTCGCTGCTGATGAAAACAGGATGTCTGACTCTGAGTACATCAATCAGATGACTATGAACGGCTATATCAAGGCACCTATACCGCCTGACTTCGCACGTGACTTCAGGGCTGCGGCAAACATGGCTGGTAATCTCAACCAGTTGGCATACCAAGCTAACAAGGCTGGTTTCAGTAGTGTGGCAAATGCCTTGCTCGTCGAACGTTCAAGGCTTCATAGTGTACTCGACTTAATTTATAACTGGATATGATGCCCAAGATAAGTAACGGTTATACCTTCGGAGGAATCGTCAATTATGCAAACGACCTCAAGGACAAGGGCACAACAATTCTTGCTTCTCGCGGAGTTGATCTTCGGAGCAACCACACCATAGCAAAGTCTTTCAAAATTCAGGCTATGATGAATCCAAGGCTGCAAAAATGTGTTGGACACTTTGCGCTTTCATTTCCTCCAGAAGACGCACATCGTTGCACTGACGCCTTCATGCGCAAGATGGCAATGGAGTACATGAAGAAGATAGGCATCACAGACACCCAGTTTGTCATTTTTCGACACCATGACCACGACCATGACCATGTGCATGTTGTCTATAACCGAGTCAACGATTTCGGCAAGACCATATCTGACGGATGTGATGTAGAAAGGGCAATTGCCATTTGTCAGGCGATGACTAGACACTATGGTCTTCACTGGAGCGATGGCAAGATGAATGTCAACCGCGACCGACTCAAAGGCAAGGCTGTTGTCAAGTATGCCATCTTTGATGCTGCACAAAAGGCATTGCCCGACTGTCGTACATGGCAGGATTTCATCGATCGTATGAAGGAACAAGGCATTCAGATCAAGATAGCACCTCGTGAAGGTGGCAAAGGCATGGGAATTGTCTTCACCAAAGGCAACGTCTCAATGAGTGGTTCTCAGGTTGACCGACGCAGTTTGACTTTCTACATGTTGAACCAGCAGTTGTACAACGTCAACGCCCTATTGCCCAAAGACCAGTGGTTGCCAAATGAGCCTATGATTAATGAGGTGAAGTTTGGTGAGTCTGATTCCGATATTCGTCTGCCGAAAGTTTCCTTTGGCAAGCAAGACGAGTATGTTGAGGACGGTAGCGTGAATATCTATGATGAGAATAATGATTCTACCTTTTTCGATGCCGACGCGGCTGCCGAAGTTGCTTCCAACGTGGCGGCTGCAACTGTCGAACTTGCGATGGGTCCCGCTATTGTTCCGACCTCAGTAGGTGGCGGTGGTGGCAGTTCCAGCGGTTGGGGCGATGACGATGATGATGACGAGAAGAAGAAAAAGAAAGGACGTACAAGTTCGTTTCACCGTTAAAACAATTAGATTATGACTGAAATAAAATCAAAACCAAAGCTTAGACCTGCAAGAAGAGTCAGCAAGGATAAGCTAAAGGAGGAGAAGGAGAATGAAGCTTCCTTTGATGCCTCGACACAGGATATGACAGTACCACCTGCAGAACCTTCTGAGCAGGGAGAGGACACAGATGTCATTGTTCCTGCCTGTCAGACAGATGTGGATTCACCTAATATACCACAAGGCATACAGAAGTCTGACGAGTTCTCTGATGTTGCTCTGGGGAATCTCAGCGTATCAGAATTCTGCACTTTCTTTGAAACAGCATTGAATACGATTCTTGACAATCGTAACATTGCTCATGAAAAGGCGGAGAAGGAAAGGATAGAGAAGGCAAAGGCCGCTGGTACGATATACTACACATTAGAGGAATTAAGTCTGAAATGTACAGACTGCATGGAAGCTATCGCAAAGAATTATGACCTTTACGCTAATCACAAGTCTTCCATTGACCAACATCAGAAGAAGATTAACGAGACGCAGAAAGGTTTGCAAGAGACCTGCAAAAGTCTTTCTACCATAATTGGTAGGATTGAAAATGCGCAGGGTGTCAAGACGCCAAATCGACCTCCATTCCCATCCTGGGCATGTCTGGCTTTCTTGTTTTGGCACTGGCCAATGTATGCTTTTGCTTGTGCCTGGCAGTCGAAGTACTTCCGCAGATTCTGCTTCCTCATCGCATTCTTTGTGATGGTGATAGAGTTCTGTCTAATTGTACTTCTTGCAAGTGACAACAAGAGTCTGCATCATGACCATGCCAAATATGTCACTGTTAGGAACTGGTCTTATGTGATGAAGGACACCGCTGCGACCAATCGTTTCGATCGAGTTGACTTGCTCTTTGAGGACGTGAGGTTCAACCGAGAGCAGATTGACGAGCTGAACGAGTTCATCCGTGCCAAACATGAGCAGAATCAGAAACGTCGCAAGTAATACGCTTGCTACTCCTCTATTAAAATTGGCGTACCATCCATTGTGGGTGATACGCCTTTTGGGTTAACCAAGAGTTATCAATGTATCATGCTAAACGCTTTTGTCCAATATGTAACAATTTTCTTGCTTTGCACACCGCTCTGCGTCTTTCTTCGCCAGAAATCTTCACGGTCTGTTTTGTTACTCAACTTTGTGGCGAGTCGGCTAGCCCTGTCTGGATTGAACCTACGAGCAGTAAAGTTTTGTATGGCATGATGGAAAGTGGGATATAAAATGTCCGTCAGATGTTTTGTTTCCTTTAGCACGAACCACAGATGAGCAAGGTCATAGATACGTTCAATATCATCAATGAAGTGCAGTATTTCCTTCTTTAAGGCGGCTTTGTCGCCAATGAGATAGTCATCAAGGTTATGGGTCTGCTTCTCCAATATAGGTCGTCCGTGTTTTCCTTTGGTCACAGCCAGAGTTGAACTTATGACTTCTCGCAGCTCTGTATCTTCGATACCTTTACCCGTCTCTTTCCACTCCGACTTCTTGTCGTAAGCCTGCTGGATACTTGTTTCAACCGCTTTGTTAATGACCGCCTTGATACCATCACGCATGTATATCTTTTGCTTATCACTAAGACTTGTTTTGCCCAGTGCTAAAGCCAACTTGGGAAAGCCGTGGTCATACATTATATAATATAGTGCACACATGAGCAAGGAGTTGTTACCCTCGTGAATATCTTCATGGATTTGGCAATAAACCTTAGGCAAGGTCCAACTCGCTGCAATCATTATTCTTTCAATGAGTTCAGACAATTCCTCTGCGGTTTTGCCCTTTGCCAGATTGAAGACAATAAACCGGATGACTGATGGTAATGAATCCCAGAAATCTTCCTCCGCTTCAAGAGGCAGATAACAACGCGATTCATCTGTTTCCGAGTAATCTTCGTCAGACCTGCCAAATTCTCTAACAAGGAAACTTTCACCCTCGAAATCTTCCTTGCTCACGGCTATAGTCATATAACCCTTCAGTGCCATCAAATCATCGATGACATTGTTTGTTGTTTCCAAAAGGTTTTCGCTATCGTCAACATCCTTTACTGTGGGAGTAAACAACTTCTGACATTCCACGAGCACGGGTACTGGAATGTACTGCACTGCCATTTTGAAAACACGTTCGATACAGCCAAAGTCATTGTGCATAACCTTCATCATATCTAATGCGAAGTTGGAATATGTCTCGCAGTGTTCCTGCTTCCAAGCATATACTTCAGCAAATGCTCTGTCTGTAGCCGTCTTCTTGAAATCTTCGAGTGTTTGCATTTTCTGTTCTTTTATTGATCTGCCAACTGCTTCAGCAAGAACTCTTCCAAAGATTTCTTGTCAGGGAGTTGCAACATGTATGTAGAAACAAACAGTTGGTTATCCATGCCGGCAAGGGCATACTCAACCATTTTCTTTCCCTTTCGTGTGCAAAGAAGAATACCTACAGGAGGGTTGTCACCTGGTTGCATCTCATTTTCTTTGTAATGGGATACGTATGCATTCAACTGACCAAGGTTCTGATGCGAGAATTCCTCGTCTTTCAATTCGATAATGACACCACAATGCAGGATGCGGTTGTAGAAAACGAGGTCTGGATAGTAGTATTCATCGTCAATGATGATACGTTTCTGGCGCGACTCAAAGCAGAAGCCTTTGCCAAGTTCAAGGATGAAGTCTTGCAAATGACTGATGAGAGCATCCTCCAAATCGTGTTCATCGATAATATCTTGAGCTTTGAGTCCTAGGAACTCAAAAGTGAACGGCTGACGAATCTGTAACTCGTTATTATCGTGACCTTGCATGGATGGGAGGGAGAGCATCTTCTCAGGATTCGTACTGATACCTGCACGTACATAGAGGTTCGTGCTTATCTGGCGACGTAGTTCACGAACAGACCAAGTGCATTTGATGCATTCCTGCTCATAGAAGTATCTAGCAAGAGGATCGTCAACAGTCATAATCTCGGCAATGTGCGAAAATGACAGTCTAGAAATAATGATCTGACCAGTCGTCCTAAATTCGTCCGACACTGTCGGACTTTTTTCTGTGCAATCATTTTCAGCTATTTGAGTATTGTACAACGCTGTTGTATCTTTGGGCTCCAACAATTTGTCCGACACTGCCGGACTTATTACACCAGTGATATTCTCAACCATTTGTGGATAAAGTCGGTAAAACTTTCTTGAGTTTTTAAAAAGGGTTTCAGTCAGTCCCTTTCTGTTCACCCTTGCTTCAAGTTTCTTCAACAACCGAGTTCCATACTCGGCTCTATCCTTGCCATGCTGTTCGAACTCAATGATGTAATATCCAATGAGCCAATTACGCATCGTCTGCATGCGATTGATGGCTTTGACAGCAGAGGTTTGTGCTGCATCATGAGTATCTTGAATAATCTTAGTCAGATCATCAAAGGAATGAATGTTCTGACTCCAATCCTCAATAGGGAGTTCCATTCCGTCATGGATGTATGTATTGATTTCGTTTGCCATAATAATTATCGTTTTGAAAGTAATTCTAATATCATCCTTGTCTTTTCTTCCTCTGTCATACTATTGATGTCATCGGCTGTAAGTTTAGGCTCAGTATCAAGCAGCTTGCTATTGTATTCAAACTGAGTTTCTAACGGATAGTTTGCAATGTATCTATCAGTGATGGATTTATTCATTGAATGCCCCATGCTTTCGGAAATGTATTTCTCCTCCACATGAGCGTGAGCAAGATTGGTACCATAGGAATGTCTGCACCATGTGCCCGACGGACGTACCTCCCAATGCAACACATCTTGGCATATCTTGATGACACGATCTTGAATATTCGAGTTTTCTTGAGCGGTACGTTTGCGTTTGTCTGCCTTCAATGTCGCTCCTTGCAGAATCTCAGGGAACACATAGCCATTCAACTTTGGCTCTGCGGCAATTTCATCAAGTATATTTTGAAGTGGCTTGATGATTGGGATGATAACCTCTGAACCACCTTCCGTTCTGTTTGTGGTCTTGATTCTGTTGAATCGAAATGCTTTCCTTTCTGTGTCAAAGTAATAATGGTCGTAAGTCAGTTCTGCTGCATCCACGAGATTGAAGCCATTGCATAGGTATTGAGCAAGAAACAGTCCCAAAGAGTAGTGGGCGCGTTCTGCATATCCTTTCTTCCATGTGTCAGGATAGTTCTTGCTCATGAACACATTATATAATTCTGTCATCTGTCCGACATTGAGATAGCATCGCTTTCTTGTATTGCCGATAGGGATGGACACGAGTTTCTTCTTGCGGATATTAGAGAATGGATATTCCTGATTGGTTAGAAAGCCTCGTGAGATACACTCATTCCATACAGCACGACAATTGCGAAGATAGATACCACTGGTAGTGTCACTAATCTGGCCTATGATTTCTCCGTTTTCATCCTTAACTCCATTTGCCATGCCATTCTTCCAATACTCAATCTCTTCCTTCCCTATCTTAAAGCCTACAATAGGCTTATTCCATAGGATTCTTTTGAAAGAATTAAGGGCACATTGATAGGATTCCCCTGTTGTGCATCGCTCGCCATTGTTGTCATTATTGAGATGGTAGATAATGTCCTCCCATACTCCAATAAAGGAAGAATCCTTTGTTATATCTATCCCTGTAATGGTGGACTTGATTCGTTCGAGCGTCAGATTATTCCCGAGACGCTCAACCATCGCAATCTGTTCTTCAAAAATGCGATCAAACTCCACCTTCTTATCATAAAGATCAGAGCGTACAGCTTTTGCACTAAGCAAGCATATTCTATCGAAATCTTCCTCGGTGAACTCTCCTGCCACGTAACTATACCACGACTTTCTGTCTATAGTATAACGCATTGCGACTGGGAACGTATCCTTGTCTTTCTTCGGATGACGTTTGTCCAGAATAAGAGAATATGTGCATCCTCCATATCGAGCCGTCTTGTAAGTGGTATTCAGTTTCTTTGCCATTTTGCCATAATAGTCTGTAGGTCTCAACTATGTTTTATTCTCTATTTTGGGAAAACAATGGGAAAACATTTGCCCACCCAATTCACCTAAAACCCTTGTTTCCCGACGTATATCGGGAAAACAATGGGAAAACAGAGACGTTTTGATAAGGGATTTCTCCGAATATCATTAACGACCGCAAAGATACTAACTATCTGTTAATCAGCAAAACTTTATGATATAAAATATCTTAAAATATCATTCTGTCGGACTCATAATCTGGAGGTCCTTGGTTCAAGCCCAAGCTGGTCCACCCTGAAAGACAAGGAGTTACATCAAAAATGTAGCTCCTTGTTTTTTGCTTTGCGAACACCGCGCGAACACCGAGTGCAATCTCAGACATCCCATGAACACAGAAAAATCCTGCGAACACACTTTTGGTGTTCGCAAGGCGTATTTATACAGTAACACCAGTAAATTACTTTTGAAGAATGACCCAACGTCCAGATTTGACGTTACCCTCGCGGATGATAATTCCTTGTTTTTGCATTGCTGCAAGATCGCGCTCAATCGTCCTCTGCGTCACCGACAAGACCTCCGACATTTCATT
>JAEEGL010639419.1_pt1 | contig 14728 bp, 12 predicted proteins | sample 9134231 | NCBI WGS metagenome assembly JAEEGL01 (sample SAMN16246548, study PRJNA631951) | gut metagenome | biome: gut microbiome; feature: rumen; material: fiber-attached | host: Bos | place: Iran: Karaj | collected 2018-10 | reverse complement strand
TGGAATCTGATACAAGCGATCAGAGGGAGGGAGCCGCTTGTCGCGGGAATCGACTCCGCCGTCGGTGCTTTGGAAATGATCACGGGGGCGTATCAATCTGCATTGCAACGTTCTGTGGTTGAATTTCCATTAAAGGATCGAAACCATCCGCTTTGCGGAGCTTAAAGCTTAAAGCCGAAAGCTTAAAGCAAATGCAAAATTAACAATATCATCGTTCATAAAAAAATATGAAAGTCAAATCAATAGATTTTGTTGCGCGTGGCAAGGCGGAATTTCGTGAAATAGATTGGAACGAAACGCTCGCGCCTAACCACGTGTTGTTGAAGACAGTCTGCACATTGGTTTCGCCCGGAACGGAATTCGCCTGTCTCAATGGAACGGATCTTGGCGGGATGAAATTCCCTAAGACGTTGGGATACAGTGCAGTCGCTCATGTGTTGAAGACTGGTTCCGCCGTGACTGACCTGCATGAGGGCGACCGTTGCCTCTGCTATCACAGCTGTCATCGCAACTACCAGAACATGCCGCAACAGAATCTTGTGAAAATTGTTGATGATAATCTTCCTGCCGAAGAGGCGGTCTTTTGCGTCATCGGCTGCATGGGCTTCCAAGGGGTGCGGCGATGCCGCCCAGAGTTTGGTGAGTCGTTGATGGTCATGGGGTTAGGGCTTTTGGGGCAGTTCGCCGTGCAGACCGCCCATCTGTCCGGATGTTTTCCTGTGATCGGTTTGGATTTCAATGAAAACCGACGAAGTATCGCAAAGGATCTTGGCGCGGATGCCGTCTTCTCGCCTGACGATCCAAATCTGAAAGCAAATATCCAAAAATTGACAGAAGGGCGTGGCTGTGATTCCGTCGTTGAAGTGACGGGCAATCCGCAAGCCGTCGTGCAAGGCTTGGAATTGACGGCGCCGTTTGGACGGATTTCGTTGACGGGCTGTAATCGAACGCCGACAGAACATGTTGATTTTTATAATCTTGTGCATCGAAAAGGTATCACGGTGATTGGGGCCCACAACATGGCACGGCCATTGGTTGAACGTCGTCCAGGCGTCTGGACGATGAAGGAGGATATGGCGTTGCTGCTGCGTTTCTTGTCGGCGGGACGTCTGCAAGTTAAACCATTGCTTTCTCGTGTCGCCGATCCGTCGGAGGCTCCAGGCATCTATAACAGCATTTTCGCCCGTGATTTCAATCATCTTGGCTTTGTTTTCGACTGGAGGAAATATTAAGGGCTTGGGATTCTGGAGGTACTGGAGGTACTGGAGGTTCTGGAGGTTCTGGAAATGATGCAGAAATAGTAAAACCAGAATATCCAGAATATCCAGAATATCCAGAATATCCAGAATATCCAGAATATCCAGAATATCCAGAACATCCAGTTAATCCAGTAAAATTATGAAGAAAGTTCATTTTGACATAAAAGGAATGTCATGTTCGTCCTGTCAGGCGCATGTGCAGAAGGCGGCGGAGGGCGTTGCGGGCGTGTCGCGCGTCAATGTCAATCTGCTGAAAAACTGCATGGATCTGGAATTGGACGAGGCAACGACATCAGAAAACACTGTCTGCCAAGCGGTTGCGGCGGCTGGATATGAAGCCGTCGTGTCCAATGGTGGCGGTGAAACAGCGAAAGGCGTGAAAAAGACGGCGGATGGTCCATCGGAATATGATGTGATGAAACAGCGCTTTTTCCGTTCGTTGGCGTTTCTAATTCCGTTGATGTATCTGTCCATGCAGGGAATGGCGCATTGGCCGTTGCCAAAATGCCTGCTTGGCGTACAGACCACGTTGCCCTTCTTATTCTTGCAGTTTTTACTATTGTTGCCGATTTTGTTCTTGAATCGAAAATTCTTCAGCAATGGTCTGCGCCATTTGGTGTTGCGTTCGCCGAACATGGACACCTTGATCGCGCTTGGTTCGGGGGCGGCGCTCATCTATAGTATAGCAGGCATTTTCAAGCTTGGCCCGCTGATGGCGGCGGGAAATTGGGAAGCCGTCGGCATGTTGCGGATGGATGTGCATTTCGAATCCGCCGGCATGATCCTTGTGTTGATTACATTCGGCAAGATGTTGGAAACACGTGCGAAAGGACGTACGGGTGAAGCGATTTCCAAATTGATGGAATTGGCTCCCGCAACGGCCGTCGTGCTGCGCGACGGCGTCGAATCAGAGATTCCGTTGGAACAAGTCGTGAAAGGCGACACAGTCATCGTGCGGCCTGGGAGTCGTATCCCCGTCGATGGCACGGTGTTGGAAGGTCGGTCCGCTGTCGATCAATCCGCCATTACAGGCGAGAGCATACCTGTGGAGAAAACGGTTGGCGATACGGTAACGGGAGCGACAGTCAACGGCGGGGGCTATCTGCAAATTCGCGCGGATGCCGTCGGCGAAGACACGACGTTGGCGCAGATTGTGCGAATGGTGGAAGACGCCTCTGCTTCAAAAGCGCCCATCGCGAAAATCGCGGATCGCGTATGTGGCGTGTTCGTGCCTATCGTGTTGGGATTGGCGCTGTTAGCGACTGTTTGCTGGTTGTTGGTGGGCGCGGCGTTCGGCGTCGCATTGACGTTTGGCATTGCCGTTTTGGTCATCAGCTGCCCATGCGCGTTGGGCTTGGCGACGCCTGTCGCGATCATGGTCGGCACAGGACGCGGCGCGGAATTGGGCATCCTGTTCAAAAATGCGGAGGCGTTGGAGAACTTCCACCATGTGGATACGATTGTTTTGGACAAGACGGGAACCGTGACGGAAGGCCGCCCCGCCGTTGTCGATTGTGTATTGGCGGATGGCGTCAGTGAATCAGAATTCTGGTCGTTGGCGGCGGCGTTGGAGCATTCTTCCGAACATCCACTGGCCCAGGCGATTCTTTCCCATGCAATAGAATTGAATACAGAAGAACTTCAGGCGGAGGAATTTGAAACAAAGCCCGGCATTGGCGTGACGGCGTTGGTGAAAGGCCGTCGGTTGACTATCGGCAACCGACGCATTGTGGAAAGCTTAGGCGATGATTCACCGTTGGTTGCACAAGCCGAAGCGCGGGCGGAGGCTGGTGAAACGCCATTGTATCTGGCTGATGATAAGCAACTTTTAGGCTTCTTGACCGTTGCGGACAAGCCACGTGCAAATGCCGTCGCGGCATTGAACGTCCTGCGTAGCCACAATATCGATTTGGTTATGCTGACAGGCGACAACAAGCGGACAGCGGAAGCCATCGGCAAGTCGCTTGGCTTCACAAAAGTCTATGCGGAACTGTATCCCAATGACAAAGAACGGATTGTGCGCGAAATGCAGGCGGAAGGCCATCGCGTGGCTATGGTGGGTGACGGCATCAACGACGCACCCGCGTTGACGCGGGCGGATGTCGGCGTGGCCATTGGCGCGGGAACGGACATCGCCATCGAATCAGCGGATATCGTGTTGAGCAGCAGTGACTTGAATACGCTGGAGACGGCGCTGTCGTTGAGCCAGGCCGTCATGCGCAATATCAAAATGAATCTTTTCTGGGCGTTTTTCTACAATTTGCTCGGCATTCCCATCGCGGCGGGAGCGTTGGTCAAGCTGTGCGGCATTCGTCTGACGCCGATGCTCGGAGCCGCGGCGATGAGCTGCAGTTCCGTGTTCGTTGTGACGAATGCGTTGCGGCTGAGATTTTTCCGTCGTGGAAAGAATACGGCAATAGATGATCCAAACACGGTTATGCTGAAAGTGCGCGGCATGCATTGCGAACATTGCGTTCGCTATGTGACGGATGCCTTGCGCGGCGTTGACGGCGTGGCGGACGTATCCGTCTCGCTGGAAGGCAAAAGCGCCGTCGTGAAGCTTTCGCGGCCCGTGCTGCGGGAAAACTTGGTAGAAGCTGTAAAAAAAGCAGGCTTCAAAGCCTCCTAGCTTTGGCTAGGATGCTGCTAATGGCTTATGGCCAATGGCTTATAAAAGCCTCCTAGCTTTGGCTAGGATGCTGCTAATGGCTTATGGCCAATGGCTTATAAAAGCCTCCTAGCTTTGGCTAGGATGCTGCTAATGGCTTATGGCCAATGGCTTATGGAAAGTCCAGAACATCCAGAACATCCAGAATATCCAGAACACCCATTCAAAAAGGAAACACACTATGGTAGGAAATGTTCGTTTTTTCAGCACGGCGGCAATGTGCCTTTGCAGTCTGGCCGCCAATGCGGATGTGAAAAGCTTTAATGGAGAACGAGATACAGGCGAAAGCATCCAAGTGGCGGAATCGCCGGAAATCACATTCGCCGCATGGGTACGCATCGACGGATGGGGCAAAGGTGACAAGCCTTATCCACGTATCATCGACGGCCCGGCGTTCTATTTCCATCCAACGCAAGGAGCCGACGGTCTTGCGGGATTGACGCTCGGCGTCCGCCAGCCGGATGGTGTCAGTTCATGGAATTTCGGCGGCTTGCTGATGGAAAAACAATGGATGCATGTCGCTGTGACGATGGGCGGCTCTTCGCCTTACGACAGCGGTCTGCCGCGCATTTTCATCAACGGAAAGGACGCGGATGTTCGTCCTTCCGAAAAGCCCATGCCGGCGGTTTTCGCGGGCGGTACGGCATGGATTGGAAATTCTGGCAAAAATGGCGACCGTCCATTCGAAGGTTGTTTGGGCAACGTGACTTACGAGACGCGACGCATGTCCGATGAAGAGATTGCGGATTTGGCGCAAGTCTCACCCGACGGCACGCGTCCGAAGGAAATCGTGAAACCATGCCATGATGAGTTGCCAATTGTCGATATCTCTCAGGAAAAATTCCGCCAGACGGTCATCGCGATGGGCACGCCGGAAGTCTATCAAGGCCATCCGACGACCGTTCTGACAAAAGACGGCAAGACGATTTTCTGTGTGTGGACGTTCCAACATGGCGGACCGTGCGGCCCGATGGCGCGTTCGGACGATGGCGGCAAAACATGGAAGCGGTTGGACAGCATCCTGCCACCGGCCTACGCCGCCACGCATCGCAACTGCCCCACGCTGCAAGCCGTCTATACGCCCGACGGCGCGGAACGACGCTTCTGCATTTTCAGTGCGAAAAAGGGCGGCATGGGCATTCTCATGAGCCGCGACGAAGGCGAAAGTTGGTATGAAGTGCCGCCAGCCAAGCTGAGCGCGGGTATGCCGCCGACAGGATTTATCCAGTTGAAGGACGGTTCGAGCGCGTTGTTTGGCCAGATTCGCACGAATCCGGAAGTCAAGACGGATGGTCCGGCAGACGATCAGGATATTTGGATGTCCATCACGAAGGACGGTGGCTTCACATGGTCGCCTGCCAAAATCGTGGCCCACAAAGAGCAGAAGAACCTCTGTGAGCCATTTGCGCTGCGTTCGCCCGCTGGCAATGAAATCTGCCTGTTGATTCGTGAAAACCGCCACACGGCGCGCAGCATGATGTGTTTCAGCCGCGATGAAGGCCAGACGTGGACGGAGCCGGAAGACACCTGCTGGGGACTTTCGGGCGATCGCCATGAAGGCATCCAACTGCCTGACGGCCGTTGGCTTATCGCCTTCCGCGACAGAGCGTTAGGCTCCTCTACCTACGGCCAGTATGTGGCGTGGGTTGGCACATACGATGACATCCGCAACGGACGGCCCGGCCAGTTCAGAATCCATCTGCTGCATCACTGCGGCCGCGGCGGCTGGCCAGCGTGCGACACGGGCTATTCGGGCGTGGAGCTTCTGCCTGACGGCACCATCATCTGCACGACCTACACGAAGCATTGGGATGACGAACGGCTGCATTCCGTCGTCTGCACACGCTTCAACATGGCGGAAATCGATGAAAAATTCGTGAAGTTGCAGGAGAAATAGGTTTCTAGATTTTCTAGGGTTCTAGAATCCTAGATTTCTAGAATCCTAGAGCCGCAGTGGCAGCCGATTGGCGCCGTCTGCACACTGGCGGAGCTCCAGCAGACGTTGAAGGTCAAGTTCCTGTCCACCAAGCCATTACGGCTTGTCTTGGACAGGCGGCCGTTCATTTGACTGTCCGATGTGCGTTCCCAGAGTCTGATGTTCTGGAATTACTATCTAAAATCAATAGATTTCAGATGGGCTGTTTTGGTGGACGTGGTCACTTATGATTTTTTTGAAAATATTCAAAAAAGGTTGCAAGACACAATACAACAATTAAATTATTATATTGAAAGGTGTCTTCTAAAAATGAAGTTTTTAAATAGAAAACAGTTGAAAAACTGTTGAACGTTCACTTCTTTTAAGGCATTTTCTTATTCATCCTGAAAGTCAACGTCTCTATTGTTAACCAATTAAGAGACAACGACTTTTATTTTTTATCCCAAGAAAGTTTTTTCTTGAGGATAAGCGACAGCTTTACTCAATTTCCATGATATGATATCGGCGGAATATCCAGAGTTCGATGAGTCTATTCTGAAACTAACGGGCACGGATGTCGTCCGTCCCGTTAAGACCACTCCTCTTCACGAGTTTAAATTCCGCGATTACTGCAAGGAGAACGGCATCGTATGCTACCTTCCTGTGCGCAGGGTCTGGAGGATACACAATGTTAATTCTAACGGGAAGGCCTACAACTACAGCAAGGAGGTTCTCCGCCCGATGTTTACATCGTATGTCTTTGTGAAGGTGCCTCTGGAAAGACTTCGTAGGCTTTTTGACACGAAATTGGTCGCGAAGATCCTGTCCGTGTCTAATCTTACGGCATTCATTGAGGAGGTAAAGACGGTTCGCAAGGTGGAACTCATTGGTTTTAAGCAGGAACTTGAGTTTCATGAAGACATTGCTGTCGGTGATCGTTTCAAGATAATGTCTGGTGCTTGGGAAGGCGTTACAGGGTGGCTCAGTTGCCGTGACAAGAAGTTCAAATGGACAGTTCAGATTGAATTCGTCCATCAATTGATAACGACGACCATTAACCCGTCAAAGTTTAAAATGGTCAAACTTTGAATTGAATGCATAAATCATAAGTTATTATACGGCAGTTATTTATAGTTTTTGCTTGCTATTATTGACATGAGATTTACCGTTGTCTTCTGTTACTGCTTTTCAGCCTAGGAAGGGCTTGATTCGAACATGCCATGTCGAGTGACGCGAGACGATGGATTTCCTGTCAAGAGTATTAGTTACGGATACAAGCTGTCCAAGATCCATTCGTGTCCATGAATAAGCATTAAAAAGTGGATTGCAAGCCGTGCAACTCTTTTTATGGCAAATGTGTTTTTTTCTACGAGAGATCATGACACCCTAAAATGAATGGTTCAGATAAAAAATGTACAAATTCTTTTTCAAACGATTCATTGACATTATCCTGTCGGGCATTGGTATCATTGTCCTGATACCGTTCTGGATTGTCATCAGCCTGTGTATTGTCGTTAGTGATCCAGGGCCGGTTTTCTTCATTCAAAAACGCGTGGGGAAAAACAAGAAGCTCTTTCCTATCTTGAAATTCAGGACGATGAAGGTCGAAACACCGCACGATGTGCCGAAGCATCTTCTTCAGAATCCAGAGCAATACCTCACGAAGATCGGTGGTTTTCTGCGAAAGACGAGTCTGGACGAACTGCCGCAGATTTTCAATATCTTCGTTGGTCAGATGAGTATCATCGGCCCTCGCCCTGCCTTGTGGAACCAGGCAGATTTGATTGAAGAACGCGATAAATATGGTGCCAACGACCTCAGGCCTGGTTTGACTGGATGGGCTCAGATCAACGGTCGTGATGAACTGGAGATACCCGTCAAGGCGAAGCTTGATGGCGAATATGTCCAGAAATTGAGTTTCTTTTTTGATTGCCGCTGCTTCATTGGGACGATTTCCTCCGTTCTGACTAGGAAAGGCGTGGTTGAAGGCGGAACTGGTAAATGAACAAACAGAAATGAAGAAGGTTCTGATCACAGGCGCCAACAGCTTCATCGGCACGTCTTTTGAAAAGTACCTGCGGCAATGGCCTGGGCAATATGACGTCACGACTGTCGATATGATCGATGGTTCATGGCGGAAAATATCGTTCGCGGAATATGATACGGTCTATCATGTGGCGGGCATCGCCCATTCGGATTCTGGCAGGATTTCAGAGGAAAAGAAAGCCTTGTACTATAAAATCAATAGGGATTTGACAATCGAAACGGCTAAGAAGGCAAAGACGGACGGGGTGAGGCAGTTCATTTTCATGAGCTCCGCCATTGTCTATGGCAACAGCGCTCCTATTGGCAAAAGTAAAATCATCACGAAAGATACTCTTGTGTCTCCAATGAATTGCTATGGCGACAGCAAGGTGCAGGCGGAGAACGGAATCAGACCGTTGTCTGATGATTCTTTCAAGGTCGTCATCCTTCGTTCGCCGATGATCTATGGCAAGGGCAGCAAGGGAAACTATCCATTGCTCTCAAAGCTTGCAAAGTGCCTTCCATTCTTTCCATATGTCAAGAATCAGCGCTCAATGCTTTACATCGGGAATCTTGTCGAATTCGTGCGGTTGATGATTGAAAATGAAGAGGAAGGGACTTTTTGGCCGCAAAACGCGGAATACACGAACACTTCCGAATTGGTCAAGATGATTGCTGATGTCCACAAGCATGGGCTCATATTCATCCATGGGATGGCGTTCCTTCTCGCGCTGGCGTCCCGTTTTTGTGGTCAGATCAACAAGGCTTTCGGCAATCTGGCATACGAGCAGGGGATGAGTGTTTACAAGAGGGAGTATCGTTTGTATTCGCTGTCCGATTCAATCCGGGAAACAGAGGCGCAATCGTGCTGATCAGTGTCATTACCGTTTGCTTCAACAGCGAGAAGACGATTCGGAATACGATTGAATCGGTTTTGAACCAGACTTATGACAATGTGGAGTATATTGTTGTTGATGGCCTGTCGGAAGACGGCACGGTTCAGATTGCGCAAGAATATGAACAGCGATTCGCTGACAAAGGATATCGCTATAAGATCATCAGTGAAAAGGACAACGGCATCTATGACGCCATGAACAAAGGCATCCGGACGGCCTCTGGCGAGATCATCGGCATCATCAATTCAGACGACTGGTATGAGCCGAAAGCGTTGGAAACGGTTGCAAATGCCTATAAAGCAACGCCTTTCGATATGTTTTATGCGGATCTTCGCATCATAAGGGAGAATGGCAGTTCGTTTGTAAAGCATTCCAGGCTTGAGAAATATCCATCCAGTCGCAATTGGAACCATCCGACAACATTCATCACGAAAAAGACTTACGATGAATGCGGGCTTTTTGCCTGCCAAGGGTTTTATGACGATTATGATTTGGTTTTACGGATTCGGCATGCAGGCAAGAAGATTGTGATTGTCAATGAATTGCTGGCGAATTTCCGTGTCGGTGGCGTGAGCAACAAGAAAAGCCTGAAGGCTTGCCTGAACCGTGTGAATGATCGCTATCGTTGCTATCACGACAACGGTTACAGCTGTCTTTACTATGTTGAATGCCTTGCCACGGAATTGGCAAAATTAATAATTTGTTGAACTTTAGTCTCTCTCTCTTTCGGTTGAAAACAAATCAGGATTGTAAGATATTATGAATAATCGTCATGCATATCTTATACTTGCTCATAATGAACCTGAGATACTGAAGATACTTGTCGAAATGATTGATGATGAGCGGAATGATATTTACATTCATATTGACAAAAAGAGCGATATTAATCAGTTCTTGCCGATAAATGTTCATCATTCAAATTTAACTTTTACTGAAAGGATTAAAGTAAACTGGGGCGGTTGGAGTATGGTTGAAGCAACGCTTCTTCTTCTTTCTACTGCACGAAAAAAAGGAGGGTATGGTTATTATCATTTATTATCCGGGGTAGATCTACCGCTGAAGACACAGGCTTATATACATTCAAAACTTGATGCGTCACCGACCTTGGAATATTTTGACTTTTCATTTAGTGAACATAATAAGGAAGCACTAATAAATTGTACAGAATGGCGATATATATTGAGGGAGTACGTGCATGATTCATTAGTCATTAGACGCAAACTTTGTTCTTTTGCAAGGAAATGCTATCTTCAATTTCAAAAAATCTTGAATTTAAAGAAAAATTACAATGTTGAACTAGTTAAAGCAAGCAATTGGTTCAGTGTGACAGAAGCTTGTTGTGATTACATTCTTTCGAAAGCAAGTTGGCTTGAGGATAATTTCAAATATTCATGTGGCCCTGATGAGATTGCAATTCCGACACTTGTCTTTAATTCACCTTTCCATAGTAATGTTTCAAAAGATACTATACGAAAAATAGACTGGAATAGAGGTGAGCCATATACATGGTGCAAAGAAGATATAAATGAATTATTATCATCGACTTCATTGTTTGCAAGGAAATTTGCTAGTAATGACATGGATTTTATTTCTAAGATAAAATTATCAGTATTCTGTAAATAATACAAGAAATAAATGTGTACTTAATATTCAAAATACTAAGGTCAGCGAACCATGCTTTAATTCATTTATTCCCTCAAAAACCAATGTAATATCCAAAAACAGGCAGTTTTCCATGAGGAAGATACGTATAAACTTTGCAAATTACTGGGATGGCCCAAGGCATGACTATGAGCATGACCCCGTGTATAAGTTTTTATGTGAACATTACGATGTTGAAGTATCACATGATCCTGAATACTTGTTCTGTGAAATACATGGGCATGATGATTTAAAATACAATTGTGTCAAGATTGCATCTACCGGTGAGAACATGGTACCGGATTTCTCGCGTTTTGACTATGTCATGGGTTTTGACTACATCAATTTCGGTGACCGTTATCTGAGATTCCCCTTATATCTCCAATACGAAGAGTATCACCGTCTCAAAGATGCGCCGGAGCGACGTAATCCGGAAGAATTGCTCAATAGGAAGTTCTGCAGTTTCGTTGTTTCAAACTCAAAAGGCGCGGATCCAATTCGTGAATACTTCTTCCATGAGTTGTCAAAGTACAAAAGGGTAGATTCTGGTGGGCGTTATCTAAACAATGTCGGAGAACCAGTCAAAGATAAACTGGCATTCTGTGCTCAATATAAGTTTAATATTGCTATAGAGAATAGTTCAAGTCCAGGATATGTGACGGAAAAGATTATGCAGCCACTGACTGTCAACTCCATCCCGATCTATTATGGCGACCCTTTAATAGAAAATGATTTTTCTCCAGAATGCATGGTTCGGATAAAAAGCAAGGATGATATTGATCGTGCTGTATCGGAGATTGTTGCATTGGATAATGACGAAGAGGCATATCTGAAGAAGTGTCTTGCATCTCGACTGACCAAGCCTTGGGACTACTATTTAAAGCAAAGAGAGTTATTTCTGCTACATATCATAGAGCAGCCTGTTGAAATGGCGAGAAGGACGGTTGATTACGGTTATCAAAAGGCTTTTAGGGAGAAATTGCGTCGGCTTTACAAGCAAGATGACTTAATAAAGTTGCCTCTTCGCTTAATTCGCAAAATTATTGGTAAGTGATTGTGTATTCTTTAGTTTTTTCGATTCCGCTTTATCCGATAGGCATTTCTATTGTTCTCTAGGTATTATTTTTTACAGTTGGCTGATAGCGTTGCTTACAACAGATTTTTTGTTATATACGACCTGGGTGGCACCTTATCTTCGGGGTGAGAGACAAGTCCCGCCACAGCGGAAATCAGGTATAGTCGCATTATGGTAAATGACGAAGTTCTGGTTGATCAAGTGAATAACAAGAAGAGGAAAATTGTAATTCACAAACCATATGTCAAACATGGCGGGGATAAAGTGCGCCTGCTATGTGATGTAAATTCTTATGATTTTTCGATTCGGACTATATGGTTTGAGGTGGAAGAAAAGTATGGTCAATATTTGTGCTGGGAAAGATCAGATGCATTTTTGATTGGCTTGTTGAGCATTGCCATGCGTGAAGGGTGTGATATTGTCTGTGAAGCACCTGTCACGTCGCAATTGCTTTACCAAATCCGTACATATTTGATTCCATCGCTTGTTCGTCACAGTAAGGCATTAAGCGAACCCCGAATCATTGCAGATATGGAAGAGGCGCTTATGCAAAATGCTGGTGGCGTGGGTACAGGCATTTCTTGCGGTGTTGATTCAATGCATGCTGTAATGAATTATGCAAATAGTGAATATCCTGGACTTAAATTGACTCATCTTGTGCTCAATAATGTCGGTGCTTTTTACCGCGGAGCGGAAGACAGGCAGTATGAGTGGCAGGCAAAACACGCCAAAGATTTCTGTGATGAATATGGCTTTGAATTGATTCTTACGAATTCTAATTTCGCCGAGGCTTTTCCGCAGAATCATTTGCTGACAAATGTCTATTCAAGTTGCTTCGCTGTTTATGCGATGCAAAAACTATGGAATGTCTATTTCTACGCTTCTGTCGGTACTGATTTCAGTTCGTTCTCGTTAGAGGACAATGAACATCATGATTCTGCGTACTACGATCTTTTGTCGCTTGATGTTTTCTCCAATCGTTCTCTTAAGATTTATTCTGAGGGTGGCGCGGTTATGAGATTCGACAAAATGCGGAGGATTGTGGATTATTCGCCGTCCTACAAATATTTGCATGTGTGTGTGAGGGATGAAGGGCCTAATTGCGGAACTTGCAGCAAGTGTATGCGGACGCTGACTGCTTTGGATGCCTTGGATAGGCTAAATGATTATAAGGAGTCTTTTGACATTGAAAAGTATTATGCAAACTATAAGAAGAACATGCTATGGCTTTATTTACAGCAAATAATGCCTGGTGGCGACAAAATGACGACTCCGGCATACGAGATTTTATCAAAAAAATTTTCAAAGTCATTTAGGTTATCGCTGTTTTTTAAAGGGTTATTGATGAAATGCCGCAGCAGATTATCAAAAGTCACTTTTCTTAAAAGGATGTACGATATGTTCAATGGGCGACGGGGCAACGGAGCTGACGAGAAATGATCGGGCGTAACAAGCGGATTGCGATAAATGTCCTTGTAACATATGCGCGGAGTGTTTTGTCGCTTCTTAGCGGGCTTTTCACTGTTCGCTGGGTACTGAATACACTAGGTGAGGTTGATTTTGGTCTTTATGGGGTTCTGGCAGGACTGACTGGAGTCATAACCTTTTTCAATGGGTTGCTGGGTGGAGCAGTCGGACGGTTCTATGCAGTTTCCGCTGGGGCCGCAAATGCGGCAGGTGGCAAGGGCGAGGCGTTGGAAGAATGTCGCCGGTGGTTCAATACGGCGTTGTCGGTTCACACATTGACGCCCTTGATATTAATCGTCATTGGTTATCCAATTTGTGCTTGGGCTATTAGGAACTTCATGACTATCCCCCCTGATCGGGTGGATTCGTGCATATGGGTTTTCCGATTCGCCTGTGCGTCTTGTTTTATCAGTATGGTGAATGTGCCATTTCAGGCGATGTATGTAGCAAAGCAATATATTGCTGAAGTTACGGTTTATACGATGCTTCAAACGATAGGGAATTTCCTGTTTGTGTATTACATGGTGTCACACCCTGGTAAATGGCTCGTCAAATATGCGCTTGGAATGTGTCTGATATCTGTCATACCGCAAATCTTGATCATGGTCAATGCGGCAATGCACTTTCCTGAGTGCAGGATACGCATGTGTTATCTTTGGAAAAAGGCATATCTGTCAAGGCTTTTCAAGTTTGCGTTCTGGCAATTCTGGGGTGCATGTTCGGCGCTTGTTCGTGCACAGGGATTTCCGATGCTTGTGAATAAGGCTTTTGGGCCGGTATTCAATGCCTCGATGAATATTGCCAACAATGTGGCAGGGCAGTCAAATGCGCTTTCATCCGCTCTGGGGCAGGCTTTTTCTCCTGCGGTTTCCAATCTAATGGGCGAAGGCGATAAAGATAGAATGCTTCGTACATCATATCGTGCGAACAAGTTTTGCGCGGTGCTTTGCCTTGTCTTTGTGCTCCCGTTATGGGTTGAGATAGATACTGTGCTTGAACTTTGGCTCAAGAATCCTCCGCCTATGGCATCTGTAGCGTGCCAATTGACCTTTGCCACCCTTATTGTGACACAGATGTACAAAGGCATAGACATGGCTATCAATGCATATGGAAGAGTAGGCGAGTATAATTTTTGGCTTGGGCTATACAATGTATGCGCATTGCCGATTGCAATAGGGATTGTCATATTCGCCAATGGTGGATTTGCCAGTATATTCTGGGTTCTCTTTGTAAGTAAACTTGGAGTCGCCCTGATTGCGTTACCGATAGCGCATAGAATAGTGGGATATTCAATCTCCAACTGGATTGTCGGAACATTCATTCCTGTCGTTATTTCTACAGCGGCAATTCTGTTGGTGGGATATGTTGTGCATTATGCAATGGCAGGTTTTTTCTGGCTAAGAATCGTCTCTGTGGGTATAGCCTCTGAGATTATGCTGGGACTTTGTATGATGTTCATCCTGGATAGGACAGAAAGATTGTATTTTAAAGGCTGTATTATGCACGTGTTTTCTGCAGGGAGAATTAAGTGATTTCAATCGGTGCTCCATATGTCACGAAAGACGGGGGATGCGCAAGGCTGAACTCTAGAGTTTCCATTGATGGATACGAGTCTGTAGTATGGTGTGAAGTTGATGTAAAGTATTCACCATTCCTGTGTGAAGAGAGGAGTGATGCATTTTTGTTAGGTTTTCTCCCCTATGCAATGCAGTTTCGACATGATATTCAGTGTGATGCTCCTGTCACAAAAAGACTTCGAGAGCAGCTTGAGGAATGTTTTGT